>Ga0209337_1000274_pt1 | contig 40932 bp, 38 predicted proteins | sample LinPmetageLP53_FD_184044 | JGI IMG/M metagenome (GOLD analysis project Ga0209337, IMG submission 184044) | Marine viral communities from the Pacific Ocean - LP-53 (SPAdes) (version 2) | ecosystem: Environmental > Aquatic > Marine > Oceanic | place: Pacific Ocean | collected 2010-02-08
TAACGTAGTTAATAGTAAAATAGGAACTACCCACTCTAGCTTATGGTCTGCAAGTATCGACCTTAATGTAGCTTCGGCATACGAAGTACCTGCATCTCATTCAGTGGAATGCTTTCCACTATCACAACATTTTGACGGCGGAGTAGGAAAGTATCATGATGATATTACTACAGGATCAGCTGATAAATCTGGAGTCAGCTGGAGGTATACTAAAGCACAGAGTCAAGTACCCTGGAAACTTCAAGGAGGTTTTCCTGCAGGAGTTACCGGCTCGTATAATGCTACTTATCAAGGTGGTGGATCTTGGTATACTGGCTCCCTGGGTGTTAATTTAGAGTCAAATCAAAGCTTTGAAACTAACGATGATCTAGATATAAGAATGGACGTTACTAATGCTGTAAAACTTCATTATAGCGGTACTCTTTCAAATAATGGATTTATATTAAAGTTTGAAGACGGTATAGAATTCAATACAAGTGCATCTATACGAACTAAATACTACAGTGCTAATACCAATACCATATACCCTCCATCTTTAACATTTACTTGGGATGATCAAAGCTATGTAACAGGAAGCTTAAGTGTACTAGATGACCCAACGGCTCATATAAAAATTACAAATAATATAGGAAGATACCCAGATGTAGGTAAACAGAGATTTAGATTACTATCTAGACCTAAATACCCTATCAGAACCTTTACGACAGGTAGTATATATAGAACTAACTATGCGTTAAATAGCGGTTCTGTCTATGCTTTAAAAGATGAATATACTGAAGAATTAGTTATACCCTTTAATGATAGATATACGAAAATAAGCTGCGATAGTACTGGACCTTTCCTCGACCTATACCTAGACGGATTACAACCAGAAAGGTACTATAGAATATTAGTACGCTCTGAAATAGATGGAACAACATGTACTTTTGATGATGCTAACATGTTTAAAGTAGTAAGAAATGCATAACGTAAGGTTAAATAAAAAAGTATTTAAAAAAGAAGAATTAGAAAAGTCTATAGATAGCTCTTTTAAAACTTTTGTAGATGAGGTTGAAGAAGATAACGACACAGTAGCGGAATTTTTTAGACTATATGATAAATTGATGTATGAAATACCGGCCGAAGGTTCTTCTAATTCTCACGAATATTTAATTAGAGAAAGCTCTAAATTAGTACAGTTAGAAAAAGATGATACTGAAATACAGCCATTACTTGACGAAATTACAAATCTAAGAACTAGGTTATTAGAAATGAATGTAGAGAATGTAGAAAGTATAAACGAACTAACACAAGATATTAACAAGCAAATTAAATAAATTGCCAACAATAAAACATAATATAATACCAGTTGACCCAATAGGATTAGAAGAATTTTCTAATGACGATATTAAGGTTGTTGAAGCTTTTAATATTAACACTACTTTTGATGCATTTCAACATAAAATTGAATTACATGTTTATACAGAAGATAATCAACTTATAGATTCTTATTACGATTATAGAAACGAAAAGTTTCTACAAGGTAGTCAAACCGCTGGCACAACAGGAGCATCAGAACTTACTTTAGACCCAAAAGCAGATGCTGAAAGACTAGGTTACACTTACGGAGGTATAAACTTTGTATATAATTTTCTAGATAATCTTTATAGTGAAACAGGCAGAGGAGGAGAGTTCTTTATAGAAGAGATATCTGAAGATAGAACTGAAATACGATTACTTACTAATCAAATAGAAGAAGAAGTTTTAATAAACTATACAGAGAAAATTAAAGAAGACATTAAATCTACTTCCTACTTTAATGAGTTTAGGCTCAACGTAAAAAACAACGACCTTCTCATTGGTATAAATATAGATATACAGGACTATAGAGACTACAAGTCTGTTATAATAAAACTTTATGAACCTCTACCCTCAGAGTACTCTTTAAAAGAGCTTCTTACCATTGAAAGAATAATATCAAATACAGTAGCATTTAAAATTGATACAGTAATAACACCTGATGAAATTAATGTTCCGTACCTTAAAGGTCCAAATTTTAATATAGAAGAAGCTGAAGAACAAAATTCACCAACCGGATTTCTTAACTATAACGATTTATTTTCTTTTCCTACTAACAACACTTATAGAGAAGTACACAGTAGATTAAACGAAAAAGGAGTTGATATAAGTATAAGGTATAACGACTTTTCTAACTTTACTCAATTTAGTTCTGTAGAAGAAAGAGTAAGGAATTTTCAATATAAACTCAACCTTATTGAAACATATCAATCACAGTCAGACGTCGTCTCTAATATAGTAGGCGCGGCTACTGGCTCTAGATTTCTTACTGGTAGTTCAGTATTCTATGAAAACAAAATTAATACCATAGTAGATAATTTTGATCATTACGATAGACATCTTTATTATGAATCAGGCTCTACTTCTTGGCCCAAACAAGTACCTAGCAATAAGCCTTATACACAAGCAACAGGTTCTGCTACCGGTTCATTTTTCGCAGAACTTCTTTTATCAGCAAGTAATTTTGATCAAACAAACGAAAGCCAACTACTCAACTCTATACCAGAGTATTTAAGAGAAGATCCTGATAGTATAAACTACAGTGCCTTTATTAATATGCTAGGGCAGCATTTTGATAATATTTGGGTATATGCAAAAGCCTTATCCGATAAGTACGATAATGATAATAGACTAGAGTACGGTATATCTAAAGATTTAGTACACGATACTTTAAGAAACTTTGGAGTAAAAATATACAATAACTTTAGATCAACTGAAGATTTATTTAAAACATTTACCGGTCAACTATACGCTGGTGAGAGTGAACACCAGACAGTAATATCAGCTTCTAATCAAATAGTCTCTTTAGAAGATTATAGAAAAGACATAACTAAAAGAATATATCATAACTTACCTCATCTGCTTAAAACTAAAGGTACAGAAAGAGGATTGAAAGCACTAATAGCCTCATTCGGTGTACCTACTGATAGTAATTTAGATATTACTAATTCCGATACATATAATATACCCGGTTTATATGTAAGAACTATAGGAGGAAAATTAACCTCAGGAAGTGTGAACTTTGGACCATCCACTGAAACTACCTCTTCTATAGCTAAAATTAAAGTAGACAACACAGGCAGTATAGTAGACGGCAACACTTTATCTCAATATGTTTCTGTTATAAACAGGGATAATAAATATTCAGACGACATACATACTATAGAGGTAGGATTTTCTCCTACATATCTACTAAATGAAAAAATAGTAAGCGCGTCAGGTTTGGCATATAATATCGATGATTATATAGGTAACCCTAAAGATGCACATTCAAGCAGCTATGCTACATTAGTAAGCCATTCCAAAGCATTAATGGCACCTGAAGTAATCACTTCGAGTTCTTACAGTGCAGTAGGAGACGGGTTTAAGGTATCACAAGTTACTAGGCTTAACTACGGTAGTGCCGGAAACTATACTACTGCGTTCATAATGAGCGGTTCCCCGGGACCTACTGGCAGTAGCTATATTTACAGTACTAACAGAATAAGTAATTCTACAGATGCAGATATACCAACCGGTAGTAACGGTATTAATAGGTATATGAAAAAACTAGGTGGTGGATTTGTTGAAATAGTTTCTTCATCAAGGTATCAATCTGTATTTAACCTAACAAGTGGAACAATTGCAGGAACACTAGCTTCGTCAGGTAGTAACATAATTAACATACATCTTGATAGTGGTTCATTTAGTGGAGCAATGAATTTCGGTGCTGGAGCTAATATATATACTAGCCAATCATTTACAGATGGACAATACACATCTTCTATAGATGGTCAAGTAATAAATAAAGTGTACCAATACGGTAAATGGTGGCCACCTGGTAGCTTAGAGTTTAGTGATATGTCTGCAACTGCTTCTGGAAGTCAAGTTAAAGCTATAGAAGTATCAGGAGGCCCTTATAGTTTCCCAGCAGGGACTAAGTTCCAAACCACAATGCAGCAAATTACTATTCAACATGCTGATAAAATAGACACCACTATTCATACTGTATCAGGTTCACAGTCAGGTACTGCAGGTAACTGGTTCTCTTATGCGTTGAATGAAACTAGCACAGGAAACGGGCTACTTAGCTCCCCCTATAGTTCTCACCACTATGGTGAATTTGTAAGGTCTCTTAAGTTTTACGACAACGTACTATTTAAGATGATAAAAGATTTTGTACCTGCTAGGTCTAATATTAATAGCGGTATAATAATTAAACCACATTTACTAGAAAGAAATAAACTTAAACAAGTAAAAGGTTCATTTACAAATAACATATATACCGGATCTATAGACACTAATAATACTACTGGTAGCTCAGGAGGATCTTTTTTAGACAACCTAGGTCATGAACTTAAAACACCTCTTACTGCTAGCTATAGCCATAGTATAGTTACTCCACTAGGAGAAGCAAACTATACATACCACTTAAAAGAAAGAGCAAGATATGATGGAGAATTAAGCGGTAGTGTAATAAAAATAGTATCTAGAGATGGAGATTTAAATGATAGTAACGAATGGAAATACAAAAATATTTCGACTGTATCCTATATGGGTGAATTAGTAGAATTAGTAACATGTCCTACGATAGACAGCTTAACATCATCAGGATCTAAAATATTAGCATTTACCGGTTCAGCAAATATTAATCACGTAAATAACAACCTATCTGGTGGATTCGTTTATGGCACAAGCTTTAACCCAACTATAGCTAATACAACAGTTTATGTTTCTAATCAAAAAGGACCATATACTTCATCTGCACTTTCAGTACCAGCCGTGGGCACTTACTATGTTAGAGGCTTTGTAAGCTCAAGTAACTGTGGAATAGCTTATACATCACAGAGCTCTGTTACATTTACATGCCCAACAGTTTCAGACCCACTTGCTTCTAGTATAAGCAGTCAATCTATGAACGTAACTGCAAATATGTTATCTGCAGGAACAGGAGATCTGAGAGCTAGAGGATTTATATACGGAACTGCTAGTGCTGGAGTAACAAGTATGTATTCAGGAGAGTATCAATTCATTACTAGTAACTCACTAGCAAGTAATACTCTAGAAGGTTTTTCTGCTACATTAACAGGAAGTGGCGTATTAGATAGTTCTAGCACTTACTATGTTAGATCATTCTTATCTTCTTCTATCTGTGTAGACTACGGAGATAATATACTAACTACAGGAACCTCAGGTAGTGCTTCTTCTGGTTCATTTATGCAGTTTGGTGGTTCTGAAATAGAAAGTATACCTAAAGTATGCCCTGCAGTTGCAGAATTAGATCTGATGTTAGAAGAAAGTTATTACTTCGTAACTGATACTATACCAGGTAGACCATACCCAGCTGTAGGTGATGAAGTATTTGCTCAGAACCAAGATAACTCTAACACTCCAGGAGACCCTGCAATAGCAACAACAGGAAAAGAGTATATTAAGATAGCGACAACATTAGACGATAACGGTGAACACTTTGGTCAGCCAGGTAGTGATAACAACTTAATAAGAGTAAATGGGTTAGGTGTAGTAATAGGATACGCTAACTGTGATGATTTTTAAATAAAGGAATATGGCACAACAGAGTTTAATAGGATTTAAAACAACAACACCAGATGTAGGTGAAGCAAGATTTTTATGGTCTGCATCTACTGGTCCGGACTCTTCTGTAACAGCATCAGTAATAGGGATGACAATCAGTATATATGATTGTAGTTCAACACCAAGAACTGATGCAATAGCAAATCTTACAAGCTTTACGATAGGAGATGAAACACTTACTCTAATAGACAGAGAACCTTATAGTAGTTACTACTACTACGACGTAAGCCCCACTATTACTACCGGGTCGCTTGCTGATTATGAATCAGTATGTACTCTTACTAGTCTAACACCCCCACCTAAAATTGATACATTTAGAAACAGTCCATTTAATCCTGCTTTCAATAATGCATTGAAATTAAGAAGAATACAAAGAACTGGTTCACTAACAGCTGGTGGAAGCGGTATATATGAATTAGACAAAAAAGGAGATCAACTAGTACCTCAAAATCTTGAATCAGTTTTAAACGGTTCAGCTACTACTGCATCGTTCCAAGAATCAAATCTTTATGCTAAGTCCTGGACTCTGCCTAGATATGAAGGTAGTAAGTTAAATAGTGGAAGTTTATTTTTTAATGACCCCGCTTTATCGTTTACTCCATTTAAAGGAGTTAAATTTCCTTTACTAGAATCATCTAGCTTTATACGCTCTCAAGCCTATGCTGACTTAGATATTGATGACTTCTTTTTTAATCCTCCTTATAACTATATAAGAGGTTTATATGAACAAGGTAGTACACGTCCTTACCCACCATCAGCTCAACCCGTATATGAGTTTATCGATAACGAATATAAAAGGATTACTAAATCTAAAATATATATACCAGGGACCGATGATATAATTAAATTATTGGACTATCAAGTTCAATACGAACCAAGACCAGTAAGCGGTTCTACTCATAGTGTTGCAAGCGGAGATAATATATTTACAGTACAAATAGAAACAACTAAAAACGTTGAATATTACGGTTTCTATAGTTCCAGCGGAGTAAGACATGGTACTATAGAATTGAGACCTCTTACTTCTGATGTTATATATGTAAGTGGATCTTACGTAGGGCCGCCAATTGATGCTTATGCTTTAGATGTAGGATCAATCTATAGATCTAATACACATCCAATATTTAGCCTTAGTGGACCAGGGTTAGATCCAAAAACATTTATCAATATACTATCATCGTCTAACAACCTATCTTAAAACATAATTTTAATATATTTATATAAAAGAACAAAATCAAATGGGATATTTAAACAACAGTGTCGTAACAGTCGATGCTATCTTAACAAAAAAAGGAAGAGAACTTCTAGCAAGAGGAGATGGATCCTTTAAAATTACACAATTTGCATTAGCAGACGATGAAATAGACTACACTCTATATAACCCAGATCACGCTTCAGGGTCAGCTTTCTACGGACAAGCTTTAGAAAATATGCCTCTGCTTGAAGCATTTCCAGATGAAACTCAAGTTATGAAATATAAGCTAGCTACTCTACCAAGAGGTACATCAAAACTACCTTTATTAGAAGCTGGATATGCATCAATAAGCTTAAGACAAGGAGCATCTCTTGCTATTACTCCTCAAACCTTAAATTATTTAGGTGCAACTTCTACTTTTGAAGCAGGAGGGTATACTGCAACTATTGCAGATGCTAGAGTATTATCAAACTTTACTGGAGTTGGAGTAAACACAGAAGAAGCAGAAAGACTAAATACTAAGACAACACTTGGTACTAACGTTTCTAAGACAGTATTAGGAACATCTATTAACCTCACAGCTACTACGGTAAATACATTATTCGGAGCATCTAAAACTACCTTACAGACAACAGTCACATTAATAGGAAGAGATAGTGGTGCAAGAGTAAGCATACCGGTAACTATAACAAAAGTAAATAATTAATTATGTCATATAGAAGATTTGATAACGACGACATAGTTGTAAGTGCTGACTCAATAACATCCCCTTGTTGGACTAATAACACAGTAACTCTTACATCTTTTTTTACATCTAGTACACAAACTACTGCAGATAGTGGTAAGTATTACTATTATGTATATAACAGTACAAGTGCTGACTCTCAAGAAATACAATTTGCTTTAGCATATGGAAATAGATTAGGAAGCGGATCAACACTATACGATCAAGGTATAACAGGAAAATCATATAGCTCTACAGTATATGGACAATTTAGAACACTCATAAATGGTGATGAAGATACTGATTTTACTTTTGATGTAAGCAGTACTATTTCTACACCTAATAGTATTTACGCTCTATCCTTACAAAGAGCAAGATATAAAGAAAAAGCATTACCAGGCTCTCTATTATTGAAACTCTCAGGCTCTGGAGGTATTCTAAGCTTAACCGATAATAGTAAAAATTTAGCTACAGATACTTTTGTAGATGCAGGTAGAGTATATAGCTTATATGCCGGCTCATCAGCAGGAGTTGTTAGCTCAACAACAAAAGAATACGGAAAATTATTTCCAGATATTGGGACTATCATACTAAACGGAGACTTATTAGACCAAGAAGGATTCTTAAGTGGATCAGGACTTAATTCTTCTATTAATACCGGTAGTAATACAGCAGCATCTATTAGTAATATAAAACCAATGGTAGAAGCAATAGAAGACGGTGCAGAATTTACTTTAAGAGCTGACGAAACTCTTTCTTCTAACTTTATATTTGTAAGAGCAAGAAACTCTGAGTTTAACTATTCAACTAACCCTTCAAACATTACAGGATCAGGAGAATTAAGGCACGGAGTAATGATAGATAATCCACAATCTTACATAACACAAGTAGGACTATATAACGACAGTAATGATTTAATAGCAGTAGCTAAACTCTCTACTCCTTTATTAAAAGACTTTACAAAAGAGTCGTTAATACGAATCAAGCTTGACTATTAATGAATGAGTGCATACAAAAAATTAAAGTCTCAAGATGCATTTGTAACAACATATGTAGCTAAAAAAAACTGGTACTATTCTGGTAGTAACGTTATTAATCTTGCTCCTCTCGGTATACAAGTTCTAGCAGCTGTATCTTCCTCTGCTACCGTTTACCCAAACGAAGATATAGATTTCGGTCCTGGACAAAGTAATATTACTGGTCAAGGTACATTCAAAGAAGGGCTTACCTATAAAAGTATTGATCAATTATACTATAGAAATTATAATAGTTCAAACGGTGCAAGTATACCTCCTTACTATCTTCAACAAGCCATAGCAGGTAACTCAATAACAACTTCTCATACTGCTTCACTTAATCTCTATGAACACTATGAAACCACAACTAATACACCAGTAGAAGGAATTGAAGCATCAGGCTCAAGGTACTTAAGCTCTTACGCTACTGTTTATTCTTTTCCTAGAGAAATAATCGGTACTCATATAGAACCAGGATCGTTTAAAATGATACCTGCTTATAACGCTACAGTTGCAGGTGCACAAGCTGATTATGTTGCAACTAATTACGTAGAAGTAGGGTATATAGACGATGCTGATATTGGAGGTGTGGGGTACTTAAACGGCTTAGAAGCTATAGTAGATGATGGAGAAGGAAACCTAAAGTTAATTAACTCTCTTCAACATACAAATATAGGTAACATTATATACTCTCACGGGCTTGTTATAATAACTAATCCTGACGTTGCATTTTATTTCCAAGGTAAACCTGATTTAGGTATACTTACTTGGAAATCTAATCAACCTATTTATACATATAACTACCACGTAAAGGTTTCTGACTATGAATTCAATCATACTCTTAACCCAACTGCGCTAACAGGTAGTAATAACAGATTACGAAACAACGTTAACGGGTCAGATTTTCAACCCTACATAACAAGTGTCGGTTTGTATAATGATGTGAATGAATTAATAGCTATAGCAAAACTAAGTCAGCCATTACAAAAACCAGCTGATACAGAGTTAACTATACAAGTAAAATTAGATATATAAGATGGCAGATTTTCATCATCCAAAATTACGACTACTAAAAGGAGACGAATTAACTCATCAAGAGCTAGATAATAATATTAATTCTTTTTACTATTCAAGTTCTCTAGATGGAAGTAATATAAAATTATACGCAGGAAGTACATCAGGAAGCTTTTTAGGCTACACTCAATCATACGACGTAAACGCCTTTACCTCTTCTCATGCGATATCAGCATCTTACGTCCCAACTGCATCTTATGCTTTATTTGCAATATCTTCTTCTGTAGAAGTAACACTAGAACATTCATCATCATATGCTGAATCAGCTTCTTTTGCAGACATTTCTAATAACGCTTTATCTGCATCTCATTTTGCTAATGGAGTAATATCAGCATCAGTAAACCTTAATACTTTAACCTTAAGAAAAGCAGATAACTCAACCCTATCTTACTTAATACATACAGGTTCAGGAGAAGTAAACCCAGACGGATTACTTTCTTCTTCTGCTCAGATAGCAACTGATATTTCTGGTTCATTATCTAACTCAGCAATAAGTGCTCTAAATGCAGGTATAGTATCAGCATCAGCTCAAATAAGAGATAGATTAGTATCAGCAGGAGCATTTACTTCTGCCTCTAATGCAAGTATAAGAAATACATTAGGTACCAATCAATTTATTTTATCTGGATCTAAACCAAATACTAGTACACTTAGATTACATCCTGCAGCTGGAACTAGTTTAGACTATGAAGTGGGAGGAGAAGATTTAAGGCTACAAGCAGTATTAAACTTAACAAGCTCGATATTATTAGAAACAGGTTCAGTTAAAACTAGACTTAACACATTAGAAGCTGCTTCAAGCTCATATTATAATTCATCATCTGTTGCTTTAAACACAGTAAAGCTATTCAATGGAGCTACAACACATTCATTAATAATAGATACTGGCTCAGGAGAACCTTTACCAGATGGATTATTTTCTTCCTCAAATCAAGTAGATGGAGCACAGTTAGGGGCGAATAAAAATATTACAATAGCAGGAACGTCTGTTAATTTAGGAAGTTCGATTTCTCTTTCAACTATAAACGCAGGAAGTAGTGTAGTATCAAGTTCTACCCTCTCAAACCCAGGCTACGGACAGGGTTTAATAAGACATTCAGTCAACAGTGATGACCCCGCTGATACACAAGCATCTAACTTAAGTAAAACTGATTCACCAGTCTTTGATGGTATAACTATATCAGGAAGTACTAATTTTGGTAGTGGTAGTAACTCAAACAATCACCTCTTTACCGGTTCAGTTTATGTTAGCGGTGCTTTACATTTAGGAGGAGGATCAGCTATAGGTAACGATATTACCGGAGCTTACTGGCAAGGGTATCAAATATCAAGTTCTAAAATTGATTTTGCAGCAGGTGCAGGTAACTCTTTAAATGATGTATTAAACAAAAAGTTTGAAAAAGCAACGTTTGATAACACATCTGTTGAATTAACACTAACTAATGCTACAGGGTCTACTACATTATCAACCATTGATAATAGGACAACAGGACTACTTAGTGCTACTTCTTCTTATGCAACTAAACTAGGTATGGACCTAGTATCAGGATCAGGAATAATAAATGCAGCATTATCCGGTTCAAATACCAATACAATAAGATTTACTAAACAAGATGATTCTACTATAGATGTAACAATCAATACAGGATCAAACATAGTACTCAGTATAGTAGAAGGAGGAGGTATAAATGTAACCAGCAGTAACGGTGTATTTACCGTATCTGGAGAACCAGCAAGTGCTACAAATGCAGGTATAACTGAATATGCATCTAACACCGAAATGACCGAAGGTGTATCTACTACTAGAGCTGTTACACCAGCTAACTACTTAGCCCGCTCAACAGCCTTAGGTGTATTAAATATACCCGGATTGCTAGCCGCTACTTCTTCTTACCTTCTTAATACTACAGATACATTAACAGGAAATCTTACTGTAACAGGTACCCTAACAGCTCAAGAACTACATACAGAGTTTACCTCTGCTTCTATTTTATTTGAAAGTGGCTCTACAAAATTTGGAGATACGAATGACGATAACCATGCATTTACCGGATCACTAGGAGTACAAGGCGATATAACAAACGGTGGATGGAAAGGAAATGTAATCTCTGCTTCTAAAGTAGATATAGATATAAGCGGGTTTGTAGATACATCAGGCTCACCTGAAGATAATGACTTTGCTAAATTTACTGACGCTAATACTGTAGAAGGTAGAAGCTTTGCACAAGTAAAATCTGATTTAGATCTTGAAATCGGAACAGACGTATTAGCTCAACAAACAATAGGTATTGCTAATAATAACTTATTAGAGGTAGATGATGCAGATGCAGCTGATAATGATTACGCTAAATTTACTGCTAATGGATTAGAAGGTAGATCTTATGCTGAATTAAGATCTGATATTAATGTAGAAAATGGAGCTGATGTAACAGACGCTACAAATGTAAAAGCTTCCCTGCCAGCTGGAGTTCCTTCAGGATCAGCTTCACAAGCAAGATCTCAAATAGGAGCAGGAACTGGAAACGGTACAATTAATACATCAGGCTCACCTATAGATAATGACTTTGCTAAATTTACTGATGCAGATACTGTCGAAGGAAGAAGCTATGCTGAAGTAAGATCAGACTTAAACGTAGAGGATGGTGCAGATGTAACAGATGCAACTAACGTGAAAAGTAATCTACCAAGTGGTGTTCCTTCCGGATCAGCTTCACAAGCAAGATCTCAAATAGGGGCAGGTACTGGGAACGGAGACGGTACAGTTGATACATCAGGTTCACCTGTTGATAACGACTTTGCTAAATTTACAGATTCAAATACAATAGAGGGTAGAAGCTATTCAGAAGTAAGATCAGATTTAGGTTTAGGGACAATATACAGTAAAGACTACACTGCTACTGTTGCTAACGGGTCAGGAGATATACCAGACGGAGATGCAGTATATGATCACGTAACTTCAAGACTATCAGGATATGTAGATACATCTGGTACTCCAGTAGGTCAACAAATAGCAATATTTACAGACGCAAATACTATATCAGGCTCCACCAATCTTAAAATGCACGTTAATGGTTCTTATCCTCAATTTAATGGACTTCAAGTAGGGGATGGAGGAACATCTAATTTATATTTAGGTAACGCAATTGATCCTAGTAGTGCTAATAAAGGTGCAAGATTCCATTCTAATGATGCTGATTTCTATTTTGACTTCCAAGGAGATGCTACACAGAATTGGTTCTTAAGAGACTATGACGGTAGCGGAGGTATAAATACAAGGTTTACTTTTAATTTTATAGACGGTGACTTTTCAACAAATACCGGTACGTTTTCAGGAAATGTAACAGCTAACAACTTTGTTACAACTTCAGATAGAAAATTAAAGAAGGATTTAGAACCTATTAAAGGAGGTTTGGATATTCTAAAAAAATTCGTATCTTATGAGTATGAACTAGAAAATAAAAAAGATGCAGGTTTTATAGCTCAAGAAGTTCAAGAATCTCTACCTTATGCTGTTCATACTAAAAAAGACGGTTACTTAGCTTTAGATACAAAGCCTATCATAGCTCATATGCATAAAGCAATCTTAGAAATAGATCAAAGATTATCCGCTATAGAAGAAAAATTAAAATAATTACTCCATGCCTATAGGAACTCGTCCATTTGAATTTAATAGATTAGAGTCGCAGGGGTATGCTAATTCTGCTACTGCTTGTATAAGCGATACCGAATGGGCAGACGGCACTGGAGATATTAACTACCTACTTATTAACACCCCATCACCAACAGTAGCTGACATAGGGGTAGGGAATGAATTTTACACTACAGACGAAGACGGAGATGACGCTAGAGACTTGTTTGACGGACAAAGCGAATGGTATGGAGTTAGAACATCAGCTAATACATCTTCAGTAGCAGCCGTTCAAATAGCAGCTAACGGAGAAGTACTTGATGTAGTGTCAAGCTGTAATACTGGAGCGATACTCTCTATTAGCGGTTCGGTACCCTACGTTGATTACTATATAGGGCAAGCTATATACATGTACAAAACAGGCTCTCAAGACTGGAACTCTATCGAAGGAGCAGTTTCCTACTCTTTGACAACCATAACATCATCAATGTCAGCTAGTCACTTCAATGATTTTATATCAGCATCTGTAGGATTATATTTTGATCAAACTATAGCAGGACAAATAACTGATCCAGCAAATCAAGTTTCATCCTCTCTTCAATTTCAAGGGTACCCAACTTACGGTCAAAGCTTTATACCAGCTGTATCATCATCTAATTGGTCTGATCAAGGTCAAGACCATTATTTAATTAAGTATGCATGGACTCAAGGAGATGGAGGAAAAGATTTAGATACTATGACAGGATTGAAGCCTGGAACCGGAACTGGACATGACGGCAACTATACAACTGCTGCTAACTATGTAGGATATGCTGTAGGAAGTAATGATGCTAATAACGGTAAGTATGTAGGTGATGGAAACTTTGCTTCCGGTAATTACTATTTTGCATGGCCTGGAGACGACACTGCATCAGCTGGAAATGAGCAGATATTAGTAAATCAAGATTATATAATAAGTGATAATGGATCTATATCTTCGTTTGATGTAGAAATGTTTGCTAGATGGTATAGCTTTGTCGGTACCGGTGCAATCACTGTATCTGTAGAATTATGGCAAGGTGGTACTTGGAGTGATGGAGGAACTATATGGAATAATTCCGGCGGTACTAAAAAAGATACTTTAGCATTTGATCTTGCCTGTAGAAGAGGAACAAGTTCCGGTACTCGTTTAGCAGGCACTGATGAATCAACGAAATTTAAAAAAATGGGAACATTAACTTTTGCTTCTAATTCTTCTGGTAATCTTGAAGTATCATTGACTGCTGGATAGGCTTTGAAAAATGTTATGGAATACAAAGATATAAAAAATATTACGGATATATTAGTAGATTTTTTTAGAAGAAATGAAAATCATTCAGAGAATATACTAAAAAATACTTTTACTGATGATACTATGTTTGAACCTGCTTACCGTTTAGCTTGGATAACACCAGACGGGACTACACTCTTCGAAGATAACCCTCGCAGTTCCTTTAAACGTAAAACGGACCACAAAAGAACAATCCTCCTAGTTCTAAAGAAATATTACTCTACCTTAAATGTAAAAAATAAACAAAACCTTTTAAAGACTTTTTTCGGAGATATATATAACAATCAACACTTAATAGATTTTTTTGAAGCTCAAATAATATATACAGAAGATTTATCAAGAGACCTGTGGGGCAGTTTTAAAAGCAAAGAATATCCTCAGATTATAAAACATAAGAATGGAGAAGTAAGTTACATACCACTTTTTACAAACTATATGGCAAGGTTTATGTTTATCACCGGAATAGTAAGGCTTAGATTAAAACCTGTATCTATTGATAAACAAATTCCGGAAGAAACAGGCTTTAATATACAAGCTCACACTAATTTAACATTGCACCAATCTCAATTTTTAAGAGAATTTATTTTATTAAACGATTTACAGATTAAAAAAAGTGTTTTTATTGATGATAATACAACATATAAAACATTATTAGACAGTTTAGGATTAAATATAACTCCTAAGTTTAATAGCTTTGGACATGCTTATAGAATACTAGATTCTAAGCAAACGTATAAAAGAGAGCTACTTAATAAATAAAATTATGACACACCCCACATGGAATTACGATGGTAAGTTAATTACCGAAATATCCGATATGCCTAAAGATACATACGGATTTATTTATGAAGTTGTTCATACATTAACTAAACAAAAATACATAGGTAAAAAAGTATTATTTTTTGAAAGAAATAAAAGATTAGGTAAAAAAGCACTTGAAACTTTAAGGTTAGAGAGAAAATCTAAAGGTATAGGAGGAAGAACTCCCCTTAAACAAAAAATAATAACTGAATCAGACTGGACATCTTATTACGGTTCACATAAGAAAATAAAAGAATTATTAGCAAAAGACGGACCTGAGGCTTTTTCTAAGAGAATTTTACAATTCGTACCTAATAAGAAGCAACTAACGTATTTTGAATGTAAGTACCTATTTATTAATGAAGTACTTGACTCTAGAAATAATTATATAAATGATAATATTCTAGGTAAATTTTACAGGAAAGACTTTAATTTATGAAACTAAGCAAGATTATACTACAAGAAAGCTCCTCTAGGGAAGTAAAGAAGATAACTGTTCGTGCTATTCTACAATTAGCCAAGTACTTAAACATCAGCAGAAAAGAAGCTAAGCAATACTTAATAAACGCAGCTAATGAATTAGGTGATTTAAAATAACCAGATGATTAAACTAACAGACATTTTACTTAAAGAAGACGGCCACGGAGAAGGATATGAAGAAGGTAACGTAAAGTTACTAGGTGATGTAATTCTACCTATTGATAAAAAAATGGTACTTCAAGCTGAAGAAGATAAATATAATAGAGGTCTCTTAGTTACCAATAATAAAGATAAGAGTTACGATATAGCGTACTGGGCAGATGAATTTAAACCGTACCCTATCGAAGTAGAGATAGACGGTAAATCTGTTGCGAAAGAAGCTAAGGTAATAAAATTATTATTTCATCCAGAAATGAATGAATCAGTAGTTACTGAATCTAAAGGTGCTAAAAATTATTTTGATGATTTAAAATTTAATTATCAAAAAGCATTTAGATATTTAGAGGCAGATGAAAAAGAAGAATATAAACAATTAGTTAAAGATTACTTTTCTAAATAAAGTAATCACTAAATTTTTAAACGGATGATAAAATTAAAAGACGTAATAGGATATCCATCTCTAAAGTATCACTTAGACAACAAACTCTCATTGCATGAGCATGTCTACCGTTACAACTCTAAAGCCTTTATACAATTGTTTAAAGAAGCAAGAGAAGCTCTTAGAGACGAAGCTATTGAGTTAGACGAAGCAGATATAGACCTTATTGAAACGACCGATATAGGTGAATATGGTGAATACAATGGACTTAAAGTACCCTTAGACTTACCTATGGTATCATCTAATTATAATCCTCTGTTCGAAATAGGTGCTCTAATCGATCGAATGATCGAAGATGAAGACTTAATAGACGAAGCAGCTTCTATAAATGAAATGATAGACTTTGATATGATCAAAGAATTGGTAGAGTCAATAGGAGGTAACATAAACATGGACAAATTTAGAAAAGCAGTTTCTATCCAAAACGAAAGTTTTGATTACAATGGATTTGAAATGATAAAAGCTTCAGTTGACTACATAGCCGAAGCAGATTATAAGGGGAAAAAAGTAGCTCTTAACAAACCTAAAAGAGGAGGAAGCAAAAAGTTTTATGTTTATGTAAAATCTAAGAAAGGAAATGTGAAAAAAGTATCTTTTGGAGACACAGGCCTTTCAGTTAAACTTAAACAAAGAGGCGCTAGAGCATCTTTTGCTGCTAGACATAAATGTTCAACTAAGAAAGATAAAACTAAAGCAGGTTATTGGTCTTGTAATATTGGCCGTTACTGGAAATCATTAGGCGGTGGATCAAATTTCTCGGGATACTGGTAGACTAAAGCAATTTATAGAGTTCTGTAATTCTAATTTTGGTGACTCTTATAACTTAGGAGGCAGTCTGTGTGATTATTTCTATATTAAAAACTTTAAACTAAAAGAAGTTAATGATTACGATATAATTTTAGATCATAATCATATTGGGTTTGACTATTTAGAAAATTTAAGAGCTGTAAAAGAATGGAAATTTCAAGGTGACTTACGCTATATAGGAGAAGAAAGCAACGCACAACAGGTATTTAAATCCAAAGTTAAAATAAACTCAGATATCTACACTGTAGATTGGATGTTCGGACATACTATAAAACTTCCTCATGAAGTTATTGATATTGAATTTGAAGGGGTAAAAACCAAACTTACCTCTAAAAAATTACGAATAGATATATTAAAAAATATAGCATCTAATAAATTTCAACAAATATTTTTTCAAAATAAAGGTAAAAAGAAATTAAGTTCGTATATTACTAAGACTTTAATATGAGTAAACCTTATACGCAATTAATAAAAGATGATTATATTATAAGAGATTTTCTATATAATACACCTGCTATTGAATTTGTTTGGCACAGAGATAAAGAAGATAGGATAGTACAGGCTATGCACGATACTGATTGGTTATTTCAATTAGATAATGAGATACCAAAGAGATTATCTAAAAATAAACTATTTATACCTAAAGAGACGTACCACCGTTTGATTAAAGGAACAGGTGATTTAAAAGTAAAAATATATGAACTGTAACTGTAAAGATTGTAACTGCACAAAGTCTTGTAGCTGTAATTGCTGTGATTGTTAAAATATGAGACTATCAGATATCATTCTTAATGAAGCATATATAGATAAACTAGCCAGTCAGTTTTCAAAGGCTAACCCTCACCTAGACTTTTATGTTAAATTCGGTGAAAGAATAGATGTTAAAGGATCTCAGCAAGATTTAATTAACTTTGGCACTAAACACGATGGTAAAAAATTTGGAGAGTACCTAGACTATGAGGTGTTTTCTATAGATGATGATGAAAGAGGAGAAATAGTTAGAATAGTAAAAATAAAATAAGTTTAAAGAATGAAACTAGCAAAAGTTATTTTAGAGAGTAAGAAAATAGTTACTAGAAAATCTTTAACTCTTACTGAAAGAGATGTAATATTATTGTCTGAAACTATATCTAAAAAGCTATTTGAGTATATTGATGTTGAAAATACTGATATACTTAATAAAGCGGTTCGATCTGCTATAGACGAACTTACAGAGATATAAGTTGGTAGTCTGAATAATTATTCTTATCTTGATGTATAGGTTACGGACTATCTATGGACTATACATTTTTACTTGGCTCAATTGAAAATCTATTGGGCAAAAGCCACAAACGAGCTAGAAGCAATCACGCTTTTCATTGCCCTTTCTGCAATCACAGGAAGCCTAAGTTAGAGATTAACATGGCTACTAATGAACATGGAAAGAATCCATGGGAATGTTGGGTATGTGAAACTAAAGGAACAACAATAAGATCACTTCTCTACCAATTAAAAACTCCTAAAAGTCAATCAGCTGATATTCTTAAATATCTCCCTAAAGGAGCACAAATAGAGTATAAAGGACTATCTATTATAGAGCTTCCTAATGAGTATAAACTACTATTCGAAGCTTCACCAACGTCCGTTATCGCTAATAATGTAAAGAAATACTTATATGACAGAGGACTTACCGACTATGATTTTATTAAATACCAAATTGGGTACTGTACATCTGGAGAATATGGAGGACGAATTATTATTCCAAGTTATTCTCAATCCAATCAACTCAACTTTTTTATTGCGAGAACTTACGATGGCAACTACTTTAAGTACAAGAACCCTGAAGCTTCTAAAGACATAGTATTTTTTGAAAACCTTATAAACTGGAATACACCTGTTATACTATGTGAAGGAGTATTTGATGCAATAGCCATAAGACGTAATGCCATTCCACTTTTAGGGAAAAATATGGCTAAAGAGTTGTATAAAAAACTTCTTACTAGCCCGTGCTCCGATATCTATGTTGCGTTAGATTCTGACGCTAGAAATAGAGCACTACAAATATCTGAACAACTATTAAACCAGGGTAAAAAAGTTTACCTAATAGAGATGAATGATAAAGACCCATCCGAAATGGGATTTAAAGCATTCACACAACATGTACAACAAGCACAAGAGTTAGACTTATCTAACCTTATGGTACACAAATTAGATTTATGATCAAGCAAGGAATGAACATTCTTAAACAGAATGAGAAAAAGAGATTAGATTTTAACCCAGAATTAAAACAAATAAACTTTCTTGATAGGAGAGTTTATAAGAGAAGCGAAGGAGTATACTACCCATCCGTAACCACGATACTCCAATATATGCCCAAGAATAAGTTCTTCGAGTCATGGCTAAAAGACGTTGGGCATAACGCTGATCTTATTATGAGACGAGCAGGTAAAGAAGGCACTCAAGTCCATGAAGCTGCAGAGAAGTTAGTAGAAGGAGAAGAAATCTCCTGGATGGATGATTACGGTAATGCAAAGTATTCTCAAATAGTATGGGAAATGATATTAAAATTTGCTGACTTCTGGAAAGAAAACAAACCAGAACTTATATCATCAGAGCAATTTGTTTGGTCTGATAAACACAAGTATGCAGGAACTGCTGATATAGTCTGTAAAATGAATAATGAAATATGGTTATTAGATATTAAAACTTCTAATAGTATACATAAGTCATACGATTTGCAATTAGCTTCTTATGCCAAAGGACTAGAAGAAAGTAGAGGAGTTAAGATTGAAAGAACCGGTATCATATGGCTAAAAGCTAAATGTAGAGGACCTAGTAAACAAAAAGGAGTAATACAAGGTAAAGGATGGAAAGTATTGCAGATAGACGAGATAGAAAAAAACTTTAAATTATTTCAAAATATTTATGAACTTTATTTATTAGAAAACCCTAATACAGAACCAATTTATAACAGTTACCCTACTACTATAAAAGTGTAACTATTTATATTAAACCATTTATATGAAAAAGATAACATTTATACTTGCCCTACTTTTACTAACAAGCTGTGCTAACTTTAAACTAGCTACGCTTAACCATACCCCAATAGTTACAAAAGAGGGAATAGTAGTAGATGTGATCGATAGTGAATCTTCACTTTTTAGGAAGTTTAATAACGATAGTAGGTTTAGGTGGGACTATACTAAGTTTGCCATGGACCAAGACTTACGTTGGTACTATTCATTTTATAGTAGAAATAACTTATGGAGATATAATAGAAACGTTACTCCTTGGGACTTATATGTAAACAGATACGATTACTGGTTTGACTGGAATTTTAAGTTCGGTAACAGTTTATTTAATCATTATGATCCATATAGGTTTAGAACCTGGGGATGGAATAGCTACGATCCGTATTACGGTAACTTTAATTTATGGAACAGCTCTTCTATGGCTTATATGAACAAATACAGACAAAGTAATCAAATAGATATTGAAAATAAAGTAAGAAATAACAGAGTAAGGTCTAGAACTATAGTTACTAATAATAGTAATAATGTTAGAGTTTACACTAGACCAGAGTTAAACGAAGATAAACTTAGACAATCAGTTAATTTACTCAAAGGTAGAAATAGTAATATAATAGTAAGAGAATATAATAACCCAAATAATATAGAAAATGATAAAATTATCAGATCTAATCCTAGAATCTACGTCAGGCCCGAAGGTGGTAGTAATGGCGGGAGGGTCTGGAGCAGGGAAATCACACCTCCTCCGACAGTTAGACCTCAAGTCTCTCCCCCTAATCAATCCAGACAAATACGTGGAGGATCCAACACATCCAGCGTACAACAAACTAGGACCAGCAGCCAGAGCAGCGGACCAAGAAGCTCAGGACCTCGTAGATAGTAAACAATCTTTTGTTTGGGATACTACAGCCAGTAACCCTAAGAAAATAAAAGAACTTACTACAAAAGGATTTAATGTATACATGGTAATGGTATATGCTCATCCTATGGTATCATATGTTTCAAACTTTAAGAGAGAGAGAAATGTTCCTGGATCAGCTGTATTTTCTACTTGGAGAAACGTTTATCAGTTAATTCAAGATTATGCTAAGATGACTAAAGGTAACTTTTCTTTATTTGTAAATGCAAGACCTGGATTTGAAAAAGAGGTAAAGGGCTTTGATACTGCAGCAAAAAATGGTGCACAAGGTATAAAAGACTACCTACAGAGATACTCAGAAGAAAATAATATAGAAGGATCTTCTTTTAGAAGCCCTATAAAACTTTCTGATGAGGAAAATCAAGAGTATATTAATGCAACATCTCATATGGATTACGATAGAGAAAACTATAGTGAAGATAGAGCTTTAAAAAAATATTTTCAAGATTGGTACAAAAAGAATGGAGTAGGACCTGGAAATGATAAAATGACCGCTAAACTAAAAAGCTACAGAACAAGTAAAGAAAAAGCAAAGAAAAAAGATGAAGAGATATTAGAGAATATAGCTGATATGCTTTTTAGTCCTATTTTTAACTCAAGATTAGTTAGCTCAACACCAAGAGAAATTGACAGTAAACTACAGGACTTTTTAGCATGATAGCACTATACCCAGGAGCTTTTAAACCACCTCATAGAGGACACTTTGAAATAGTACAAAGACTACTTGACGGTACTATTAAGGGTAAGGTATATGGACTGGATAACTATAAACAAGCCGGTAATAATGTATTAGACAAAAGCTTTGATAAGGTAGAAAAGGTAGATAAGGTTGTTATCTTTATAGGGGGTAATGAAAGAAACGGTATTAACAAAGAGCAGTCAGCTGCTATATGGGAAATATATAAAAAGTATATACCTAATTTAGAAATAATAACAAAGGAAGGTAATCCTATGACTCTTGCAAGGGATTATGCTTCTGAAAATAACGATAAAGAATTTTACTCAGTTACAGGTATAAGAGAAAAAGATGACCTTAGAGATTTAGGGAGAATATCAGCATTTAAAAAAACCCCTAATGTTAAAGGATTATCAGTTACTTCAAATGATAGTAATGAAATCAGAGCTACTAATTTTAGAAAAGCTATTCTAAGTGGTAATTTAGATAAAGTAGCAGATTTTTTTCCTGCAATGTTAAATAGACAGGAAATGTTAAAAATATTAAATATGTTAAAATCAAGCATTGTATCCGAACAAATGAAGGATGAGTTGAAAAATGTTATTACTGATATCTTTACTACTAAAGATGATATTGAAGAATACAATAAAGGCACACAAGGTACACATATACAACCACAAGCTGCTATTAAATCAAAAGATAAAGCACATTTGATTACTCTTTATAAAAGAATACAGAGTCAGATAGGAGGAGATAATATTTCTATTAGGTTTATGCAAGACCATATTAGAGTAAGCATCGTTGATGAGTGGAAAAAAACCGGTTTCGACTTTACACCTTTTATGGGATCTATTCTTGAATATATGATAGATCAAAAAATGAATATATCACCACTGCCAGAAATAAAAATTAAAAAAGATGTAGCCGAAGCATCAAGCGTTTTTGGTCGAACTGCTTATTATAATCCAGAACTTAAAGAAGTAGTACTCTACACTGAAGGTAGACACCCTAAAGATATTTTAAGATCTTTTGTGCATGAAATGGTTCATCATATACAAAATCTGGAAGGTAGATTAAAAGGCTACGGAACTACAAACACTAATGAAGATGAAGCATTAGTTGAAATTGAAAAAGAAGCTTACATGGTAGGCAATATTACTTTCCGAAATTGGGAAGATAAAATTAAAAATCAATAAAGGTTATGGGAAAATTAGTAGATTTATTAGAAGCGTATCCGCTTCCTGAAGAAAAAGTAAACCCTCCTTATCAAATATACTGTGATATGGATGGAGTATTAACAAATTTTGAAAAGCGTTTTGAGCACTTTACAGGAAAACATCCTCAAGAGTATGAAAAAGAATTTGGAGTAGAAGCATTTTGGCATTTAATAGATGTTAAGGTAGGAGTTAAATTTTGGGTAGGCATGGACTGGATGCCTAAAGGAAAAGCACTGTGGGACTTTATAAAACATTACAATCCCAAACTATTAACCTCTCCTTCTAGACATGATACATCAAGATTAGGAAAAAATCTTTGGGTTAAAAATAAACTAAGCCCTAAGCCTAAAACTATATTTGCTTTTTCTAAAAGTAAACAAAATTATGCAAACGAAAATAGTATATTAATCGACGATAAACCGTCAAACATAGATGAATGGCAAGCAGCCGGTGGTATTGCTTTTAGAGTTAGAAAAGGCGATATTAATGATGCACTAAAAGGATTGAAAGAGTTAGGTTATGAGTAAAGAAACATTACTAAAAAAAGAATTTAAAGAAAGCGACGTACAGAGAGTAAGAAATTTAGTCAATAAAGATTTTACTTCTGGAGTAAAGGTACAAACAGGTTACCGTAAATCTTCTAAAAAACATAATGAAGGAGATATATGGGAAGATAGCGGTAAACAGTGGACTATTAAAAACGGTATTAAGCAAAATATCACTAAACTAGATGAAGCGAAAAAAGCTTTAAGAATACCTTTAAGATGTCCTAAATGTAACGGACCAATGGAGCATTGGTTAGCTAAAAAAATGTATAAAATACATGGATTCTGTTTTGATCCCTGCACTGTTGACTATGAAGATTCTCTTAAAAAAGCAGGACTCTATAAACAGTACGAACAAAGAATGATAAAAGGTAATGCTAGAGAGGTAATTAAAGACATAGAAAACTGGGTACTTGACTCAGTAAATGATAAACATACCTTTGTCACAGAACAAGGAGCAGTAGAAGATTGGGGAGGTATGAATAAAAGTACTAAAGAAAAAATACTTAATGACTTAAAAGAATTCACAACAGTAATGCGTAAGCATATAGAGTGATATTTATATTAAAACAACACAGTGACTCAAAAAGATATTTTACAATCAGTACTTAATGAAATTAAGCATATTAAGACTCATATGCCTAATGGAGAGTTAAAACAAATGCAATCAGATATGTCTGATTTAAAAGAAGATATTTCAGAAATGAAGTACACCCTTCTTAACCCAGACAATGGAGTAATTGTAAATACTAATAAAAATACTGAATTTAGAGAAATACTTCAAATAAACCAAAAAGAATTTGAAGCTAAAATGTTGGAAGTAGAATCTATAAAACTTTGGAAAGAAGGAGTCACTAGAGCTCTATGGATTATCTTCGGTATTATGGCAGCAATAATCATAAGAATGTTTATGATGCATGCTGAAGGTTTATAAAAATATATGAGCAAATTAGTTGTATCAGGATGTTCACACACTGAAGGTTGTGCATTTTGGCATAATCCAACAACAGGAGATGTCTCTTCTTTTTCATCACCAGAATTACAAAAGTTTTATCAACAGCAAATTGTCTCAAAGCAATGGGTTAGGGATAACCTTACTTGGGGAGCCAAATTAAAAAAACTAGGAAAATATAAAGACTTTTTAAATTTAGCAAGAGGAGGTCAAGGACTAGACTACATTTTGAGAAAGGTACTCTTTTATATATACGATAAAGATAATTTATCTGACCATACATTTATTATACAAGTACCAGCTCCTGAAAGAAAAGAATTTTTTTATAATAATAAATTACATACTTTTACTAATTTAGTTAACCATGATGGTATAGATAAAGTAAATAAAAATTTTTTATTTGAAATTTATAATATTGAGTACTACGAATACCAAGCTTTACAGACTTTATATACTATTCAACTTCTATTAGAATCTAAAAATGCTAAAATAAAATTTTTTTGTCAACCTTTTTTAAACTTATACGGTAATAACCCAACATCTTTAGAAAATTTACACAAGAAGATTATTAAGAACAGGGCAATAAGATATGAATCGCTTTTAAATAAAATAAATTTTATACCTACACTAAATTTTGGAGCTCATAAAAAGTATTACCTACATCATGCAGGTTTAAAAGAAGAAGATATGCACTTTACTGAAGAAGGAAATACCGAACTTGCCACATATTTATATAAAAACATGAATAATAAAGAGAAGTACAAACCTTTATTATAACTAACGAAGAAATAATGCCATCAAAATTAAAACCATCTGCAAAAAAATACGTAAGGGATGCTAGAGGTAAAATGACTAAAAAATGGTCATGGGAACACTATACTCCTGCTACTACATCAACAGTTGAACTAAAAAAGCTATTAGAAAATTCTAGTTATAAAAGAAAAAAGAATATTATACTTAAAGAACTAGCAAAAAGAGCATGAATTTAATTCAACTTATACTTGAAGGTATTACTTATAAGATTCCAAATTTCAATTTTGAATGGGAGGAAGCAATAAGATACCCTGAGTTTAAGAAACTTGGTAAACAAGCTTGGATTAGTATAGCATCTAAAGGAAAAGGAGTTTCTATTGATTCAGCTAAGGATATTAGCAACACAGATGCAAACAAACCGGGCTCTTTTAAACTACTTGATAAAGATAAACAGAAAAGAACTCTACTTCAAATTAAATCCGGTACTGTTGAGATGCCAATCATTGCAGTATATCCAGATGGCCATAAAGAGTTATTAGGAGGTAATACTAGACTTACAGCTTTGATGCATAAGAACGGTAAAGCTACTGTTTGGATGTTTGATGTACCAGAAGATATTTCTACTAGTTTAAATGAGGATTTAACCTTATCTCCTTTTGATTATGACCAAGATGGAAATGAATCTAGAATTAAGAGAGATATTAATAATAAAAAAGGATGGAGAAGATTAGGATCTAAATCTTCCCAAAATATAGCTATTAAAAAATACTTAGATAAATATACTTCAGGTTATAAATGGAGTAATCCTCCTAAATCAGAAAAGTTTTCTGATGAAAATGATAAGATGTACAAAACTCCTTACATAATGTATGTACACCTACTTCAAACATCAGAAGGAAAAAATAATATAATTGATGCTTTAAGTGGTATGGCTGTTAATGAGCCTGATAATACTATGAAAAAGATCTTACAAGCTTTATTTTTAGTCTTTTCAAATAAAGAAGATCAATTTAAAAAAGTATATACTCAATATAAAAGTATGATTGAGAAAAATGCTAATGATGATTCAGGAGCTAATCCATTTGCTGCTTTAAAATATGCAAGTGAAAATTTCAATAATAAAGTAGAAATATTTAATAAATTTGTAAGAAATGGTTGGAGTGCTGGAAAATTTAATTTAAATGAAGCAATCGTAGGTGATAAAATCGTTTGCGATAACTGTGGATGGGAATGGAAAATTAAAGATGGTGGAGATGATTTATATATGTGCCATAAATGTGACCATAATAATACACCAACAGCACTTGAAAACTTTAAAGACGGTAAAAAGAAAGGTAAATCTAAACCAGGCAGAGTAAAGAAGTCCGGTGCTAGCTGTAATGGATCTGTTACGGATCTCAGAAAGAAAGCTAAAAATGCATCTGGAGAAAAAGCTAAAATGTACCACTGGTGTGCTAACATGAAAGGCGGAAAGAAAAAATGAAAATAGCAAATACAAAATTACATAGTGAACCTTACTTTTTAGACGCAACTGATGATATCAAGACTCTTAAAAACCCTAACTGCGTAGACCTCTTTGACCAAAATGGATACCATTTGACTAAAGCTGAACAAGCATTCTTAGGTCACAATGGATACGAGGCTATAGAGAGGAGACATGAAGACTGTATGAGATATGACTGGATACTATGGGACAAAAGAGACGGAGCTCATATAAATCACTCAGATATATTCGAGAGAAAAGGTTTTGCTTCTGTAGCTTTAGAACAGCTTCACGCAATTGCTCCTTCTAACCCTATGTTACATAAGCTTATTAAAATGAAACCTAAATGGGGTATAGATATATCAATAGATTATGTATCCCCAGATGCAGTCTTTGAAGTATTTCATTATGAATGGGATTCTTTTAGTTATGAACATGTTATAGAGAAAAAGTTGGAAATTGAAGAATTTATTCTTAAATTAGATTGGGACGATGTAGCTAAAGACTTATGGAAAAAGAAAGACGATTGGTTTTATTTAGATTTTTTTGAGCAAACCAAATGGAGAACTGACTACTTTGATTTATCTCCTGAAAAGTTCAAAAACGTTATTTGGGATAGTTAATCTATTTATTTATATACCTATATTATGACATATCAAGAATTAAAAGATCGCTTATCAAAATGCGAATATACTTTGACTTGTATCAAAGACGGTAATTCTAAGATTAAAGATACTAAAACTGTTAAAAAATTAGAACTACTTAAGGAATCTCTTGAGACTCAATTAAAAGAGATGGATGTTAACGATCCAGTTATGATGAAGCTAAGATCTCTTAAGGCTAAGATAGGTAAGAAAAAAGGAATCTCTAAATGGCAATCAATTAGAAGTAATCAGCTTGTGGTTAGACTTAAGGCTAAGAGAGCTCAAGTAATGAGAGATATGGAACAGGAAGCTGAACCAGAAGGAGGTCCAATAGCCGATAAATATGGAGATTTACTAAATAAGATTGATGCTGCATTAGCAAAAGCATCAGGTACAGAACCAAAAAGCTATAATGATACTTTTAAAGAAGGCTGGAACGACCAAGACGATGTATTTGCTTTAGGGTACGATCTAGATGCTACACAGTACTTAGTAGACTATCTTGAATCTAAATATAAAGCAGGAGTTGACTACGAATTACATATCGGTAGAGGAGACACACACCCAAATGCTATATCTCTTATGAACCCAGATATGGAACAAGATAAAGAATTAGGTAATCTATTAATGTCAGCAGGAGATAATGAAGAAACTGATTACCAATCAGGTAGAGAACTTGAAAAAGACTATAATGAAGGTCTTTGGGCCAATATTAATGCTAAGAAAAAAGCAGGAAAGAAACCATCTCATGGTAACTCTAATGCTCATAAAGATGCAGTTAAAGCCGGTAATAAATTAAAAGAAAATATATCTTCAAGATTTATAAAAAAATACCTTTCAAGGGCTACACCTGAAGTTTTTTTAGATGTAGAAGATATAGAATCATATAGTGATAGAGATAAAGCTATACTTATATTCCTAGATGAAGAACATGGAGTTACGATAAGTGATAAATTAGCAAAAGGTATTAAAGATAAATCATCAGCTGATATAATTAAATACTTTAAGGATAGAGATTATGAGTATATGTCCTATGGTGTAATGAGAAAACAATTAGGTGTTCCTGCAGCTACAGGATTTACATGGGATGAATCAGGATCACCTGGAGATAATGGTGAATATTGGTACGCTTATAAAGGAAGGCAAAGGGATTTAAATAAAATATGGAGTAAAAATTACCCAGAACTTAATATTCCTAAGTTTAATAAGGCCAATTATGACACAATATCTCTAGTAGCAAAAGAGTTAGATGATTACTATCGTGATATAGCAAGAAAGCAAAAAGGAATAGATTTAGAGGTTAGCTATGAAGAGTATGCTGATATGTGGGTTCAAGCCTTAAAAGATAAAAAATTACTTAATGGCAGATTAGTTAAAGAACAAGATAGAGCTCATAAATTATCTAAAAATGAAATTAGCCTTATAGCTCACGAAGCCGGTAAAGCTGTTATTAGTGCAATATTAAAATCCGGAGATGAAATTAGCTCAGCTAAAGTTAAAGACATATATGCATCATCTTTATCAGGAAATAACCCAGAAGCATTTACTGTACATATAATCTTTAAAAACGATAAAGAAGATAGCTATAGATTTCAAATACAAGACGATAAACTTTATTTTTTAGCACCGAACAACAAAGACATTGTTATATCTGATGTAGGAATTAAACCTTCTGGTGAAGCAGTAATAAATAAAGAATTAATTAAAAACGAAATGTTAAAATACTTTAATAGTATGAACGAATTAGAAGATAAAGGAATGGTAGTCACTAAAGATTCCAAAGAAGCTGAAAAATTAGCTAAAAAAGGAGTTAATGTCAAATTAACAACTGAAGGACCTTATCAAACAACTTATGTAAAAGTAGCTCAAAGCGACTATAAAAAAGCAATGGCTATAATAGATCGAGCTATAGACAGTGAATATGTAAATACTGATATAGTTGATGATGATGGAGATGGTAATGTAATTATATACTTCAACTTTACAACAGCAATGACTGGTCATCCACACTATAATCCGGATGTAGATCCAGCAGAGTTTATATACGACTTATCTATGGACTTACAGTCTCGTGGTGTGCAAGTAGTAGGCGCTAGTCACGATATTGAGGAAGGAATGTCAGATAAAGAATTTGCTGATGCTCAAGAAGCAGATAGGTTAGCTGATCACCCAGAAAGAGATAAAATTTTAGCAATACAAAAATTAATTGCTAAAGAAAAAGGTGTAAAAGAAGACAAGTACGATGATATGGTAGCTTCTGACAAAGATATTCCTGACGGTAAAAGGAAAGGAGCAGCAAAAGCTTTAAGAATGGTAGACAAAGGAGCTTCTTATGATAAAGTAAAAAAGTACTTAAAACAAGAGAGAGTCGTTGAAGTAAAAAATGAATTTGAAACTGCAGATGAGTGGGCTGATGATGGTAGATATTATATACAGGTTGAAGATAATGGAAAAGGAGGAGGATGGATTATAGATCCTAATCATTCAAAATACACACCAGGTACTAAATTAATTTTAAATGTTTTAGACGAACAAGACTATAGATTTGAAGATGCAGAAGATTATTTTCTTCAAGTTCAACGTATGGAAGCACTTAAAAATGAAGCAGAAGCTGAACATCTTATAAATCGTTACGGAACTGATTTAGTTGATGAATTAGAGCTTCATATAGAATGGCATGAAACAATGTTTCCAGAAGATATTGAATACGATGACGACGATGATGTAGATGAAAGCCGTTATACTAAACTTAGAGATTATTATAAAAAGATAGATCAAATGAATCAGCAATCAAAAAAAGACTTCGAAAAAAATCCAGGACATGGTAATGTAGCTGAACCTTCAAAACAAGTAGATGTAAATGAAGAATCTGAGATAGATAAGATTACTAAAGCAAAGAGACTTATTAAACAACAAGCTCCTGCTATGAATAAATTACCTCAAGACGATCCTAAAAGAAAGTCATTTATTGATAGAGTAAAACAAATAAACCAAAAGCATAAAGAGTTACTAGACAATGAAGATGATAAAATATCAGGAACAGGTAGAGATCAAGAGTTAGATGAAGGAAGAGGAGATTTCGATGATGTATTAAAGGCTGTACAAAATATGTCTAACAATGATGACATATCAGAAAAAGAAGCTGCATTAGAAATAGTATATGCTTTAGCAGATAAATTTAAAATACCAGTTGATAAGAATCTAGAAGACTATATGGAAGAAAGAGTAGTTAAAGAAGGTAACGGGTTGTGGGCTAATATTAGAGCAAAAAGAGCTAGAGGAGGAAAACCAGCTCATAAGAATTCTAATGCTCATAAAGATGCCGTTAAAGCTGGTGAAAAGATTAATAAGACTAACGAATACGGAGGTAGTCAAGGAGCTATGGAGTTAGAAGATTTATTTGGAGCATTAGGATATAGAGACGGATTCGATGAATTTATAGAAGATAATCCTGGAGCAGTAGAAGCACTCCATAGTTGGATTAGTAGTATACCAGAATTTAGAAAAAAATTAGGTGCTGAATTTTCCAATTCAGAGTTAGAAGACATGGGGTTATATGATATTGCAGGCTACGATGATGATGATAATGTGGATGAATATGACATCTACCACAAGCAAGATTGGAGTGATGATCCGAAAGAAAAAGAAGCTAGAAAGAATAATGCAGATAGGAAAAAGATAAATAAAGATACTTTAGATATAGACGAAGTAAAAGTAGGAGACACACTTACTAAAGACGGTAAAAAAGGAAAGGTTACTAAACTTTCTGATACTCAAGCTACTGTAGATTTTGGAAACGGAGATGTATACGGTATAGCACATAGTAGAATTAAAGGTAGAAAAATAGCAAAAGAAGTTATTGAACCATACAAAGGAGTAGGTAAAAAGGACCCTAATAATATACGTCAAATGCATTATGATGATTCAAGAGAACAGTTTTTCGATTATTTGGAAACAGCTTTTTCAATTGCACAGGTAAAAAAACTCTTAGCTAAAGATCATACTAATGTAGAATTTATTACCACTACAATGCTACCTGCTATTTTTAAAAGAGATGATCAACCTTTCCCTCCTCGTTTTGTACAGCAGATGGGATCAAGAGAAACCTTAAGAAGAGATTGGGTACGGGTAGCTATAGATATGTACCCTGAACCTAAAGTTACTCCTAATGCTGTTAATCCAGATGGATCTGAGTATACGGGTGATACCCCAGTCTACAATAGTGCAGGAAAGCAAGTTAAAGAAGCAGAAGCTAGACCAATGCCAGATACTATCTTACGTGGATACAATGCTAATGTAAAAAACGCACAATCTATGGCTTCAGCACTTTTATCTCTTTTTCATCAAATAAACGATAAAGAACCTACAGATTTTACATCTAACGGAAATATAAAAAGAGTTTTAAAGTTACTTAATTACGTTGCAAAAGCACCGGACACTGAAACAGATGAACCAGTAAAAGAAGCTGGACCTGGATTCAAACACGATTGTGCTGCTAAAGTAGTACATGAAAAATACGGTAAAGGTAACTGTATACCAAAAAAACATACACTAGTCAAAGAAGGACAGAAATACGTAGTAACTCATTATGATGTTCTTTTTGAACAAGGAAATAAGAGAGTAAAGAATATACCAGTTAGTGAACTAGAAATCAAAACTTCAAACGAACACTGGCATAAAGGGTATAAAAAGAAAAAAAAATAAAATGAGAAAAGCTGAATTAGAAAATATCATATTAGAAGCTTATAAAGAGGTACTTAACGAAAGTTTATTAGACCAATTAAACGAAGAAGAACCTGAAGAAGAGCCTGCCCCTGAAGAAGCACCTGATATGGATGCCCCTAAAGATACTGTTCTAGAAGATGCAACCGATAAAATACTAGGTAAGTTTCCCACAGTTAAAGCCGCTTTAATAAAACTACAGTCAGAACAATTTAAAGAGTTTGTTGAATCAATAGATTGGGTTTCCCCTAGACCTAGTTCATTTAGAATTAACCTTAAAAACGGCCAAGACTACATTCTTAAATGGATGGGAGATGGATTTCAAGCTCAAATTCAAGGTAAAAGATACTATATTAATAAGATAGATGATTATCAGCAAGCATTAGATAAGTTAGAAGTACTTTATAGAGAGTCACCAATGAAAGGAGCTGGAGAAGGAGAACCTGCTGATACTGACACCGGAGGTGGTGGTGGTGGAGGAGGAGGCGACTTTCCCGGCGGAGATGGAGGAGGAGGAGCTGGTGGAGGAGAACCTGATATTCCTTTACCGGGAGGAGATGATGGAGGAGGAGCTGATTTATCAGATGAACCTGTAGACTTTGAAGCAGGAGAAGAACCAGACGCATAATAATAATAATAATACTAAACAAATGAATAATAATTTTGATCTTAAGAAATTCTTAGCAGAGAATAGAGCTAACAACAGTAAAGCAATCAACGAAATAGACCCAGACCTTTTAAGAAGAGCACAAGGACCAGCTCCTAAAAATGCAGCTGCTAGTTTAGCAAAAAGAAAAAAAGAAATAGACGCAAAACGTGCTGGTAAACTACAAGTAAGTAAGGGATCTAACGCTGAACAAGAGCAGAAAGTAATTGATTTTGCTAATGCTGCAATCGCACTTATGGACGAACAACCAGGTACAAGCGCAGAAGCTGCTTTACAAACGGTATTAGAAGCATAATGAACCTTATAGACAAAGTCATACTAGAATGGTCCTATAAGACCAGAAAAGGATACCCTGACTTTAATAGTCAAGAGGATATGGCTTTGTTTGAATCTATATTTGGTTTTGACCCTACCCTTATAGAATTAAAAAAGTTCAACTACAATATACTCACACCAGAAGCACAGGAAATAGCTACTGTACTTATAAAGATTTTAAATATAGAAAAATCACAAATCCAACCTGATACTAAGAATCATGTCGTTATTTACGACGATGCTCGCCCAGCGTTGATTAAAAAGTTAGAAGACGACGGTAGATATGGACCTCCCGGTGGAGTACGTAACAATGTTTTTAAAGTAGGAAAAGTTGCTATAATTTTTAAACCAGATAAGACTAGTGGAGAATACTTCGACTTAAAACCACAAAAATTAGGATTAACTCTCGATAGTAGAGTAAAATTAAAAATTTCAAAACAGGAATTACTAAAAGGGATTGATGCTGCTTCAAAACTTAGTGAAGAACAGAAAAAAGTTATAAAGTATTTAACTAATAAGAAAAATAGACCTACTGATGAAGAGGTAGTAAGTGCTTTCGAAAACAAATATTTCTATAATGAATTTTTTAAAAACCTTGGTGAAGTCTTAGGAGCTTATAATTACGGTGAAACTATAGGAGCAGATGAAGTAGTTTTCCCTAAAGCAGGAAATTACCCTCTAATAGATTACATTCTTTATAAAGGAGAAGACCAAATACAGGTAAGCGCAAAATCGTCTAAAAGTCCAGGTAATACCGTTAAGCTAGAAAGTTTAGAAAGACTAGTAAAAAGCAAAGGAGGTAAAATTGACACTAATTTACAAAAAATTATTACTATAGTTAATTCTAATACTGTCGTTACAGGAGCTTTTGAACTTATAGATGAATTCGGTTCTAATACACTTAAACAACAAAAAGAAGAGTACCTAGAAGAGTTCACTACATTTCCTTCTCTCGATAAAGAAGGGTATGATGAAATAGCACACCAAAAGAGAATCCTACTAGAGAAGCAAATTATAAAAGAGCTTAATCAAGATTATAATTTTTCTGATCTGTTTAATCAATACGTTGCTGTAAAGTACGTAAAATACGACATTACTATCCCAGGACTGGAAGAAAATTCAAAAGTTATAGAAGGAGGTCAATTTTATACCCCATTGAAGAGTAAGAATTCAAAAAGACATGACAGTGATAAAATTGGTTTAGATATAAAAGAATCTAAGTAGTTTAAAAATAAGTTATGGCACAAGACATAAAAAAGATCATAGCACAGGAGTACATCAAGTGCGCCAAAGATCCGGCATACTTTATGAAGAAGTATTGCTTTATTCAACATCCTACTAGAGGTAGAATACTATTTGCCCTTTACCCGTTTCAAGAAAAAATACTACATTTATTTAGAGATAATCAGTATATAATTACACTTAAGTCCAGACAGCTAGGTATATCAACTCTATCAGCTGCTTATAGTTTATGGTTAATGCTTTTTCATAAAGATAAAAACGTCCTAGCACTAGCAACTACACAAGCAACAGCTAGAAATCTTGTAACTAAAACTATTTTTATGTACGATCAGCTACCTAAATGGTTAAGGTTAAGAGCTGTAGAAAAGAATAAGTTATCTTTAAGATTAAAAAATGGGTCTAAAATCACTGCCAAATCTTCTAACGCTGATGCAGCAAGATCAGAGGCAGTATCATTACTATTAATTGATGAAGCAGCATTTATAGACAATATAGATGAAACATATACTGCAGCACAACAAACGTTAGCTACCGGTGGACAATGTATGGCACTGTCTACTCCTAACGGAATAGGTAACTGGTTTCATTTAACATGGGAAAAGGCTGAAACAGGTGAAAACTCCTTTTTACCTATAAGATTACCATGGACGGTGCATCCAGAAAGAAATGAAACTTGGCGTCAACAGCAAGACAGAGACTTAGGCCCTAGAATGGCCGGTCAAGAATGTGACTGCGATTTCTTATCCTCCGGTGACACAGTATTTGAACCTGAAGATATAAGTTTTTACGAAGAAACGTACCAAAAAGACCCTATGGAGAAAAGAGGAGTTGATGGTAATTTATGGATTTGGGAAGGAGTAGACTACAGCAAATCGTATATGGTTGTAGCGGATGTTGCTAGAGGAGATGCTACGGATTATTCTGCATTTCATATATTTGATATAGAAAACTGTGTACAAGTAGGTGAGTATAAAGGAAAGATATCTCCTAAAGATTTCGGAAATGTACTTGTAGGAATAGCAGCTGAGTATAACGATGCACTATTAGTTGTTGAAAATGCTAATATAGGATGGGCTACAATAGAACAGGTAATGGAAAGGGAATATAGAAATTTATACTATAGCCCTACTAATAATAGAGACACAGTAGAATCCTATATGAACAAATTTGAACGTGATAAATTGGTACCCGGCTTTACTATGTCGGCTAAGTCACGTCCATTAGTAATCGCTAAAGCGATCGAGTATATTAGAGAACATTCTGTGCATGTACAATCAAAAAGGCTAATGGCTGAGATGAGAGTATTTATATGGAAAAACGGTAAAGCACAAGCTCAAGATAGATATAATGATGATTTGATTATTTCTTTTGCAACTGCTTTATATGTAAGAGATACTGCATTAAGACTAAGACAACAAGGTATGGACCTAGCTAGAGCTTCATTATCTTCGTTTACCAACCTTAATGCCAAGAACCAAGCTGTCATTAAAACAGTTGGTAATCAAGTAAAAAATCCTTATATTGTTAATACACCAGGAGGCGAAGAAGATATCTCTTGGTTATTAAAATAGACTATTTATAATTAAAACTTACCTTAATGGCGGATAAATCCTTATTTGGCAGACTTAAGACACTTTTTTCAAACGATGTAGTAATTAGAAACGTCGGAGGAAAAGAACTTAAAATTGCTGATGTTAACAAAATACAGAATACCGGTAAATATCAAACGAATTCTTTAGTAGATAGGTTTAGTAGACTCTATATCTACAATAATAAGAATATATATAATCCTAATATTAACTATCAGACATTAAGGATACAGTTATATTCGGACTATGAAGTAATGGACACTGATCCAATTATAGCTTCTGCTTTAGATATAATAGCTGACGAAGCAACGGTTAAAAACGATCAAAACGAAATCCTAGCAATACAATCTTCAGATGAAAATATTCAAAGAGTACTTTACAATTTATTTTACGATGTACTAAATATAGAATTTAACTTATGGTCTTGGACTAGGAATATGGTTAAGTATGGAGACTTCTTCTTAAAATTAGAAATCTCTGAAAAGTTTGGAGTATACAATGTGCTACCTTACACCGTATACCATATGATAAGAAGAGAAGGAGAAGACCCAGAAAATCCTTCTAAAGTGCTTTTTCAATTAGATCCAGACGGACTAGCCTCATCACAGAGTACTAACTATTTACCAAGAAGACGTAAAAAAAATGAAAAGATAATAGATTTCGATAATTACGAAATAGCTCACTTTAGATTAATATCTGATACTTCCTACCTTCCTTACGGTAGGTCTTACTTAGAACCAGCTAGAAAGATATATAAACAAGTTACTTTAATGGAGGATGCGATGTTAATTCACCGTATAATGAGAGCACCAGAAAAGAGAATGTTCTATATAAATGTAGGTAACGTTCCACCAAATGAAGTAGAGCAGTTTATGCAAAAGACTATTAACTCTATGAAAAAGACTCCTTATGTAGGAGAAGATGGTCAATACAACCTTAAGTTTAATATGCAAAATATGATGGAAGATTTCTACCTACCTGTAAGAGGAGGAGATACTTCTACTAGAATTGAAACTACTAAAGGTTTAGAATACGACGGTACCACCGACGTTAATTACCTACTTAATAAAATGTTTGCTGCTCTTAAGATACCTAAAGCTTATTTTGGGTATGAAGGAGATTTAAGCGGTAAAGCTACATTAGCAGCAGAAGATATAAGATTTGCTAGAACAGTAGAAAGAGTGCAAAAAATAATGGAATCAGAACTAACTAAGATAGCTCTGGTACACTTATACTCTCAAGGATTCTCAGGAGAAAGTTTAACTAATTTTGAAATTAAGCTTACTACTCCGTCTATTATATTTGAACAAGAAAAAGTAGCATTACTTAAAGAAAAAGTAGATTTAGCTGCTCAAATGAAAGATAGCAAATTATTCTCTTCAGACTATATTTATGAATCTATATTTAATTTATCTGAAGATCAATATATGGAAATGAGAGAGCTCGTCAGAGAAGATTCTAAAAGAGCATTTAGAATAGCTCAAATAGAAGGTGAAGGCAACGATCCTGCTAAGTCAGGAACTACATACGGTACTCCACATGACTTAGCTTCTATGTACGGTAGAAGAGCTACTTCTACACCAAAAGGCGGTGGACCTGATGATGTACCAACCGGTTATTCAGAAACACCTAGTGAACCAGAATGGGGAGAACCAGGACCTGAAGGTGGTAGACCTACAGAAAAAGCTTCTGTTTACGGTACTAATGATGCTTTAGGAGGACGTGATCCTTTAGGTGTACACGGCATGAAAGGAGGCTACCCGTCAGATAATGACAATGTAGCTGAAAACTTATCTACACAGGCTGTTTATCATAGAAATAAACAAGATCTTAAAAATATAGTTTTTAAAAAACAAGCAACTAAGGAATCTAAGTTGCTAAGTGAAGACAATATTAAAGATTTAGAGAATTAATACATATTTATATATAGTAAACGTATACAATGAGGATAAAACATTCAAAGTATCGCAATACTGGTCTTATATATGAATTGCTGATAAAGCAAATCGCTGCTGATGTACTCAAAAATAGAGAATCAGAGGCTATACAGATCTTAAAAAAGTATTACAGCGGTAAAACTACTTTAGCTAAAGAGTATAAGCTATATGAATTTGTAGTTAAAAATAACTCAGTATCTCAAGCAAAAGCAGAAACAATCATTTCTACGATTACTGAGGTATCTAGAAAATTTAATCAAAAATTACTTAAAGAACAAAAGTATGCTTTGATATCAGAAATAAAAGAAAAGTATAATATCGATGAATTTTTTTCTATCGATGTAAGAGATTATAAAGCATTAGCGTCTTTATACTGTTTATTAGAAGCACAAAATAATTCTAATATAGTTGACCCTAGCTTTTTAATTAATAATAAAACTACTTTATTAGAACATTTAACATCTAAGAAACAAAACGCAGATGATGTTAAAGACTCTTTAATAGAGCAATACTCTAAGTACGATAAAGATTTAAAGCTTTTAACCTTTAAAATCTTATTAGAAAAGTTTAATAGCAAATATAAAGATCTTCTTCCTGAACAGAAGAATATTTTAAAAGAATTTATAACATCTGTTAACTCAAGTAAAAAACTTTTTAACCTAGTTAATAAAGAATTTACTAAAATTTCTGAAGCTGTAACAGGCTTAAGTAAAAAAGTGACTGATGATATATTAAAGATTAAATTACATGAAATATCTAAATCTATCAAACCATTAAAAAGTACTGATAAGGTTGCAGATACTCATTTAGTTAATCTAATGCAATATTACGATCTGGTAAACGAGCTGAAAAGCTTATGACTAGGTCGGAACTAATCCAGTTAGTACGAGAAGTACAACAAGAATTAGACGAAGCTAACGTTACTAACAGTGGCGGAGCATCATTTACACCTGGTGATGGAGCACAGTACGCTACACCAGCAGCATACGGAAAGGCTACTCGAGCAATACAAACGCTCAAGAAGCAAGGTTACAAGCAGGTTAGTCGTCCTAAACGACCGTCACATACTAAAGGATTTGATTATTTATAAAAAATGAGAACATACACAGTAACAGAAAAGTACAGAGCCGTTAACGAAGGAAAAATGGCTAAATCAGAATTTGTAAGACAAATGAGACTTGGTTACCCTGAGCATATCACTCAGTGGAACGGATTCAAAGACACAGTACAAATTCTTAAGAATAGAGGACTTCTTTTTGAAGAGATAAAACCTGTAGTAGTTGAAGAGAAGATTGATTCAATGAAATTGCCGTACAGTTTAGAAGCATTAGACAGAGGTATTAGACATGAGTTTGCAGAAGCTAAGATAGAATATCACGCAGGTGCTAACATTAATATGGAACAGTACAACGATGCTTTAAATAAAGCTAAAGCAAATTTAGATAAGGACCCTATGCACTATTTAAACATAGTTGCTGGAAACGATAAGCACGTTGATAAAAACGATCAAATGAGACCAGTATCAGACAAACCGGATGTATTTAACGGCCTTAAAAAAGCTGATTTAAGAGAAGCTAAAAAAATGCTTAAAGAAGGAAAGATGAGTGATCTAGCAGAAAAACTAGGAGTAGATCTAGGCAGATTGCAAGCTGCATCAGATAGATTAAGAGAGATGGAAAGAGAAGAAGCTGCTGAAACTGCCGGTAAGGTAGAAGCTATGAAAGCCGTAATAGATGAAGAACCAGATGAAGTAATGAATATCGATAGATTAGGAAGAGAAAAAGTAGATCACGATAGTAAATATACTAAAATAAAAGAAGAAGAACAAGGTCATATGGTAGATGAACACGAACATATGTTCTTTAGTTTACTCTTTAATAAGAAATATGACGATATACTAGATGACTATATGTCTAGTGATCAATTTAAAGGAGACGAAAAAGAATTACAAGATAAAACTGGAGAAGCTAATGTATTCGATGCTGCATATATGGACGAGTGGGAAGACGCTATCAAGCAATTTGAAGCCAATAACTACGATTATAATGAAGGAATCGAAGATGTAATAGACCCAGCTAACTACGCCGTAATAGGACATAACTATTTATCAGGATTTGGTAAAGAGCACACTCTAACCCCAGATCAATTAGAAATGTTAGGACGTAAAATAGTAGATCAGCTATATAAAGGAGATTTTAAAGCAGCAATGGCTAAACATGGTGAACCGATAAATAAAGAAGTAGTCGAAAAGAAAGGTACAGATCATGATAAAGATGGAGATATCGATGGAGATGATTATAAGCATGCTAAAGATAAAGCTATAAAAAAAGCAATGGGGAAAGACGAAAATCAAGACAAGCAGTTAAAAGAAGCTATTAAGAGAATTGTTAAAAAAAGCTTACTTAAAGATACTTTAAATGAAGCTGCTACTAATCATTTAGCTGCTATGGCAGATACTTATGGAGACTATAAAGGTATGACAGTCGTATTAAATGATCTTCAAAATATAGTAACTGATATAGAAAGTTATTATGCTAAACAAAAAGATAGATTAGAAGGAGTATTTAAAAAAGTAGGAGAAATACAAAATGAAGAAGGATTTAAAGTAGGAGGGTTTTTAGCACCTGCTATAGAAAGCGCTTTTGTAAAAGATTCAAGACACTTAGGAGGTAATAGATTTATGAAAGGTGTAGAAATACCTAAAGTAAAAGTTGCTAAGTTTAATAACTTAAGACAAGAAGAAGCACCTCTAGAAGCAGAAACAGCTCCTAAAGAAACTATATTCGGTATAAACGAAAAAGGAGAGTTTAAATTAAGAAAAGACTTATAAAAGAATGGCACAACTATTAGTAGACGTTACCCCATTTAAATCGGTACTTAGAGAGTCTAAAGAAAGACCAGGAGTATACGAAGTTGAGGGTGTTATGCAAAGAGCAGTTGCGGAAAATCAAAACGGTAGGACTTATTCAAAAGCTATATTAGAAAGAGAAGCTTCTAAAT
>Ga0209337_1000275_pt1 | contig 40912 bp, 53 predicted proteins | sample LinPmetageLP53_FD_184044 | JGI IMG/M metagenome (GOLD analysis project Ga0209337, IMG submission 184044) | Marine viral communities from the Pacific Ocean - LP-53 (SPAdes) (version 2) | ecosystem: Environmental > Aquatic > Marine > Oceanic | place: Pacific Ocean | collected 2010-02-08
AGGGTAGAGCAGCTGTAACGGCTGGTTATGGTCGTGCTGCTGGTAGTTTGGGATCTGGTGCTTCGTTAATGGGGGGTTCGACAGGAGTTCCTGGTGGCGGTGGCGGTAGCAGCTTATCTAAAAGTACAGGAACCGCAGATTGGCAATGGGCGAGGTAAATTAAATGGCAAAAATACCACGTAGAAGAGACGCAGGTTTTGGGGTTACGGATTATGTGCGGTATAAACCGTCTGCTCCACCCATGGCGCCTTTGGGTTTGGCTGATTATTCGTCAGTTACCGATGCTTTGGATAAGGGTGCGAGATTTGCTGCTGATAGGCATAACGAAGAGCAGGATCTTGAGGCTCGAGCTTATACAGATAATTTTATAAATAGTGCTGATCTTTTATTAACTAGTAATCTGGATGAATTTGGTAGGTATGATTATCAATCTCTTGACGAGGCTGTGGAAAAAAGCAATCAGGAGTGGAAAAGATCGTTTTCTGAACTTTATGATGATGAGGTAATTGCTAATATGCCTGCGCGGAGAGCGCAAGAATTTATGGAGAAAGTCCATTTATTCGAAACGAAGCATACTGCGGGTGTGCGCAAGCATAAGACAGAGGCTATTGTTGCCAATACTAAAGCTGTTCAAATTAGACAGAATGAAGGTTTCCTTGCCAATGTAAGGGATTTTAATTTCCCACTTGATCCTACTTTGACGAAGTTTGAGGATCATTGGGCTGCTCGTGGGGCTGCAGCTAGGGATGGCGGAAAATTAGAGAGTACTGCGCAAGTTCAGCAGGCTTATGTTAAAGCCTTGAAGGAAATGGGTACAGCTATTTTTGAGCGTTACAATACTCTTGCTGTTGAAAAGGTAACGAAAGGCTTAATTAAAAGTAAGGAGGATTTTCAGTTTAGCTGGCAACAGGATAATTCTATTGGTAAGTATGCTTCTTATCTTGATTTGATTAATGGGATTGAGCGTGGGGATTTTGCCAGGTATTTTTCCAATCCTTCTCCGCATGAGATGATTCGCAAGTTGAATAAGAGTGTGGAGGCTGCTTTAAAGTCGGCTACTACTTTTCGGAACGACCAGTTGACAAAGGATGCTTATGCGTATAAGGATGAGCTTTTAGCGAAGGCTTTTAGAGGGGACTCGATTACTGAAGATGAGGTGGAGCGTGCGGCGGAGTTGTATCGTATTGCTGGTAAGACTTTATCTCCTACAACGTGGAGTACTTTATTAAATATCCATACAAAGCCTACCCCGAGAGATGATGCGGTTTATAATGGGTTTATGCAGCTGTATTATGATGAGTTGAGAAAAAGCGAGGATGGTCATATTCCTAATCTTGGTGCGCTGCGTGAGAAGTTCGAGATATGGCAAACGGATAAGAATCCTATGAAGAGGGCGCTTCATGGAAAACATGTGCAAAAAATACTAGAGCTTCTTAGGAAGGAGCAGTCTGGTCAAAATAAGGAAGTCAATAAGTCGGCGCAGGATGTTCTTAAGAGAATTAATGATGAATTTGGTTTTGGTAAGTTTGAGAAAGGTCTTACGCTAGATTCGGGAGAATATGTTGCATGGAAAACATTAAACGATTCGTTGGGTTTTGATATATCTCAGTATGTAACTGAGTTTGTAAGATCGAGGTATAACGAAGCTAAAGCGGCTGGACAGTCTTTTAATCAATCCAAGGTTGCGCAGGAGGTGATGGATCTTATTACCCAGGGAGTGAATAAGAGGGGCGTGTCTGCTGCTCATCTTAGAATCCCTGAAGATCAGTTGCGTGGGGCGTATACGAGGAAGACGGCTGATATTCTGAATGGGACGAAAACGGCGACTTCTTATGATGATTTGCTTATTGAGTTAGCGAAGGTAAGGTTGAATAGGATTACTCGTATGCTAGGTAATGATACTTTGTCGATAGATGATGCTGTAACGCCGAATCGTTATGGTAACTGGGTTAAGTGGCTAAGAGAGCAGACTCCTGCTAGGCAAGAGAAAGCTCTTGGAACAGTTGGGAAAACTAATTGGTGGCGTCAGCTCGAGTTTGCTCCTATAGGTACTAATATTAAGGATTTGCAAATGGACACAGGTTTTGATGCTGCTGCTGCAGGGCCGTATCAATACGGAGAGGGGTCAGCAGATGGAGAGAAGCCAGATGCGACTACTCAAGTGACAACTGACGATGGTGCTGGTTCACCGGCTTTGCCTGAAAAAGAGATGCCTCCTGAAGTGAAGAAAAAGACTGAGGAGCGTAAGGCAGAAATGGAGGCTGGTGCGGGAGTAGGTGAAGAAGAGAAGACGGATTATCCTTCTCCAGATTTATCTACTGAGGTTGAGTCTGGTAAGTTCTCGGCTTTAACGAACAAGGTGTTGGGTTATCAAGAAGGCACAAAAAAGGGGTTTCCTGGCAGGCGGATTTTAGCTAACGAACCAGATGTCGAAGGTAAGACTTCTGAGAGCTCAGAGAGGGCTTTTCATTTCCGACATACGAATGGTAAGTGGTATAGCTGGCCTACTATATTTAATGGTAAGGAGCTTTCGCCAGCCGAGGCTTATAAGTTGTTTGTAAAATATGGTGGTGTTGATCCAGAGTCGGGTACTGTATCGCAAGGTTTTGATACTGAGCAAGGTGTTCTTGATTATATGACAGAGAGATCGGAGCATTTATCTGATCATTTGCATCCTTGGAAGAAGGTTGAGAAACTTCGCAAAGAGGGAAGCCCTTATGAGGCTGTAGTGTCTGCTTTTTCTTCGCTATATGAAGGTTCTGATATTCAGAAAGCAAATTTAACCCTTAAGGCTGTTAGGGATGTGTTGTTAGATATTGTTAGTGTTGATCCCTCTAAAGGGTTATCTGCCGCTTGGTCTACTGTTAAAGGGTTGTATGACAAATATGACGGTAGTATAGATAGGATGGTGGATGGTTTAGCTGGATATTTGCAGAAAAAATTAGAGTATAGGGAGCGTGGCGAGGGTGATTATGAGCCTGAAGGTTCTGAGGAGAAAGCGTTTGAAGAGGTGATCACGCAATTAGAGGCAGGAGCGGGTGGAGGAGAAGAGCCAGTTGAGGAACCTCCAAAGATTGAAGAGCCAACATTAGGTGGTGAAGAAGAGCCAGCGGTTTTTGATTCAGAGGGTCCTGAATTTGATTACGAGGGTGCTAGAGCGGCTGGGTTAACACCAGATGCGTCAGGTCATTGGCCATCTCGTGATCCAAAAACAGGACGACTTTTTAAAGGTCGTGGTCATATTTCATGGCATAAAACGGTTGCTGCTGAAGAAGAGTTGGGCAATACAATAATTAAAGGTGATGATGGGCGGTATTATTCGATTAATCCTGTGGATGCTCTGGTTAAGGATTTTCCAGAGTTGACAGGTATTAAGGATGCGTGGGATGGTGTTCCTGATGAATTTAGGCCTGAGGTTAGCAAGGCTGTTGCGCGGTATGTCGAGGAGCATGGGGTAGTTGGAGAGGGTCAGGATATTATTGATATGATAAATAAAGTTACCGCAGAAGGGACTACTTTACAGAATAAGGGGGTTTTAAAGAAAAAACCGTCAGATAAAAAGGGAATGTACCCGCCTCCAAAAGATCAAGGTGGGGAGAATGTATTTGGGATTCGAAATACCCCTGATGAGATTGCAGCTTTTGCTGAAAAGTTTATACGAGCAAATCCTAATAATCCAGCGGCGGAATTTGAAAAAGTTATTAAAGAAGTCGGGGAGTCTGATTTAGCAGATTCTATTCTTGACTATATACGGGGGAAATAATGCCAGAAGAAGATTTTAGTCAATATTTAGCTTATGATCCTTTTGCTCAGGGGTCTGAGGCTTCTGATGCCGATGGTCATGTATTAGATAATGCAGTGAATGAGAATATTGAAGCGACTCTTGCCTTTGAGCAGAAGATTCCTCGAGAAGATTTTAGGCCTCCGGCTGAGGTGGCTGATTCTCCTGCAGCTATGATGCAGGATATTCCCTATAGTGGCGCACCTGAGCCTGAGGAAGATTCTTTTACGGCTTTGTTGCGATCTCCTTGGGTGTCTCCTTTGGCTGGCGTTTATGATGCTGTGTTGAATACGGGTCGTTTTATTGGTGATGGTGTGGATTGGTTGGGTCAGCATTCTGAGGTAGCTGAAGTTGCCGATTCTTTTTTAGATGGTTTACCAAATGCGCCTGAGTGGCCTGCTACTAAAGGTATGATTGGTAAGGGTGGGCGAGCTATTACCAGTTTTATTGCTGCGGCTTATCTGCCTGCTAAATATTTAAAAGCATATAATGCGATTGTTCGCGGTGGGGCTTCTGCTGGTGTTGCTGGCGCCACAGGATTTGATCATGACGCTCCTAATGCCGCCAATCTAATTCAGCAGATGGCATCTGGTAGCGAGAGAATGGAATCTATTTTTAATTCGCTTCCTTCTGAATACCAAAATATTTTAAGAGCTCTACCTAATATGAACGATAAACATCCTTTATTCCTTCGTTTACAAAATGGTGGTGTTGAGGCGATGTTTGGTGTTCCTTTTGATATGTTGCTGAGTGCTGCGCGTATCTTTAAAGCATCACGTGATGCAAAGAAGTTAGCTAAGGAAGATGCTACTGTCAGGGCTCAGGCTGCGAAAGCGAGAGGAGATTTTCCTATTCAGCCTATCGTTAAGGATGATCCTGATGTGATAAAAATGCGTGCTTTGTTGGATAATTTAGATAAAGCGGAGATTAATGGTAATCCTCAACAGATTAAACAGGCTCAGCAGAGGTTGGAAAAGTTTAAACAAACCAATCCTGAGGGAGCTAAGATTCTTGACGATCCTAGTTTGTTGGGGAATTTAGGGAAAGGGACGTTAAAAAGTTGGGGTGTTCCTTCTTTAAAGCCTGGTTTTTTTAGAGATGTGGGCAAGGGGGGTATTTATAAGGGTTCGGAACAGTTTGTGGATCCGGCTATATTGAAGAAAGCGTTAAAGGATAAGAACTTTGATTTAACCAAATGGATTTTACATCCCGCCAATAATGCCTATAAGGCTCAGTTGATGGAAAATATTGGTGGTATGGTTGAGAAAATACAAAAAGAGGTTATGAAGAATGTGCCTGGTAGGCCAGGTCAAAGAAAGGCTGCAATAGAGGAGTTTACGGAGTTTGAGAAATCGCTGGCGTCTTTGGGGGATGGGACTGATACTTATATGACAAGCTCTTTATTGCGAAGTATGGAGTTTGGCCCCAGAACGGTTGATGATGCTTTAGTGCTGGATATTATTCGTTCTGCCCAGGGTATGCAATCTTGGCATTTAATGAAGAGAGCTCTTTCTGGTGATGTGAGTGCTGCGCGTATGTTGCCGAAGCAGTTAGCTATTGGGGCTGAGATTGAGGCGATTGCTCGAGCGGCTAAATCTCCCTTAAATAAAGAGATGCTTAAGCAGATTGATCAGTCTGTTGTTTTGAAATATTCAGATGATCCTCTTGTAAGGGCTAGGTCTAAGGGTTTGCCTGAAGATGTTGGAGGTTTTGGTTTTGGTAAAAGTTTTAATGAAGATGCGACTAATATGATGATGCGTCATGCTGAGATGGTTCCTGAGTTTGATGGGCTGGATCTGGCGTTTCGTTTAAATATGCTTCGTACTCCTCAGGCTTATGAGGCGATGGCTCGCCAGATGAGTCGCCCTGGTATGTTTGATGCTTTCTTGGAGGGTTTTTATAATTCTATTCTTTCTCGTCCTATTACAATTATAGGTAACTTTGTCAGCTCCCATCTTTTTGCTGTTTATCAGATTCCTGTGCGTGCTATAGCCGGTATGGTTGGTGTCGTTGATCGTGCGATTGTAGGGCGGAGTGCAAATGATGTTGCGGTGGGTGAGTTTCTTGCAATGACTTATGGTTATGGGAGGGGCGCTGTGAATCAGTTTGTGCCTTTTATGAAGAATCTCGGTTTAGTGGCGACGTTTAAGAAGCCTATTTCTGAGTCTGGGTTACAGAAGTTTGAGGCTTATTCGCGAGAGTCGTGGAATGCAGAGGGCTTGAAGCCGGCAATTTCGGCTTTAGATAAGATTGTGGATAATGCGACTCGTGGCGCTTTGAGCGTGAGGACTCCTGCGGAATTTTTAGCTAATGCTACTGGGCGTATTTTAAGGACGACTCAGAGTTTATTTGCTACTGGTGATGAATTGAATCGTGCTATTGCTTTTGATATGGGCAGACATGCTGAGGCTTATAGATATGCGGCTAACTCTGGGAAGTCTCCCCTGGGGATGATGAAGGAAATGCGCAGGCATGTTGAGGATATTCCCCGCGTAAAAGGTAATGAATCATATGATATGAGTAATATGATTGCCTTTGTAGACGAGGTTGAAGCAAGCGCTGGCTTGAGGGATTTTGTTGATACTTATCCTGTTTTGCGTGTGGCCTTTCCGTTTGTTCGTTCTCAGGCGAGTATATTTTCTGCTTTTGTTAATAATTCTCCTTTGGCTGTTCTTTCTCCTCGGTTTCGAAAGGCTTTAAAAGCGGGTGGTGCTGAACGGCAATTAGCGTTATCTCGGTTGATGCTGGGTTCTGCCATGTCGTATGCGATGTATGAGGCATGGGGTGCTGGCAGATTGACCGGTAGCGGTACTGGAAATCGCTCTCAGCTTTCTGCATTAAAGAAAATGGGGTGGCAACCGACCTCTGTGCTGGTGGATGGTGATAGTTTTTTTGCTACCATGTTTGATTTTGAGCGTTCCATGGAGGCGACTTTGGATCGTGTTATTGATGGAGATACAATAGATGTTAGAGATGCGGATGGAGAGGTTCATCGGATTCGCTTAAAGGGTTTGGATACTGCTGAATTGGGTACTTTAGAAGGGTTCGAAGCAACAGATGTTTTACGCTCTGTTTTAGCTGATAATCCTGTATTGACTATTAAATGGTCTAAGATGGCTGCCAAGAAGAGTGGTAAGAATTGGGGGGATCGTTTGTTGGGTAAGGTTTATCTTGATGGCAAAGATATTGGGGAAACTATGATTGATAAGGGGGCTGGTCAATTTAGACCCGAACCTCCTAAATATGTTTCTTTGCGTGCTTTTGAACCTTTTGCGACCCATTTAGATGCGATAGTGAATACGCTTGATACTATTAATAGGATTGACGATTCTAAGGATCGTGATAGTCTATTTATGGCTCTTACGGAGAATGTGGCTGGCAATTTAATGAGCAAGCAATATACCAAGGGTTTTGCAACTCTTGTGGATATTCTACAGGGCAAGGGTGGAGATAGGTTGTTAAAGAGTTTTGTTCCTGCCATTCTTTCTGATGTGTCCAGGCATTTAGATCCTACGCATCGTGATTACAGGACTATTGATCCTACTTTAACTCCTGAGCATAAGGCTATGACTAGTTTAACAAATACGATAATGTCTAAAACTCCTTTAAAATCTGCTTTAATTCCGGATTATGATGGCATGGGTCATCTTGGAGTTAGACCTCCTTCTTGGGGAAGTAGTTTTTTTAATTTTATGCCTACTAAAGCTAAGGTATATAATAAGGTCTGGCAGCAATTTGCGGTGAATCATTATTTTCCGAAAAAATTAGATCCAGTTGTGCATGGGGCGGATTTACAGCCTCATGAATATGCGGATTTACAGAAGTTTTTAGGGACATTAACAATGGAAGGCAAGGATATTTATGCAATGATGGAGGCCCAGGTTGATGCTTTTGGCGAGGATGATCAAAAAGGGCCTGATAGTTATCGCTATCATAAACTTGATGGTATACGTAAGAGTTATCAAGCTGCGGCTGAGAAGATGCTGTTGAACAAATATCCAGAGATAATCGAGAGGATTGAGGCGGTTGAGCTTGATAAAAATATTTCTGCTTACAATGATCAGCCTTTTGAACAAGAGAAATCGTTTCAGGATTTTTTACAGAGAGGACCTAACTAATGACACAAACAGCTCTTAACGCTCGGGTTGAATATACTGGGAATAACAGCACGGTTGCGTTTGCTATGACTTTCCCTATTACCGCCGCGAGTGATGTTAGCGTATATGTTGACGGCGTGTTGAAGACAATTACTACTCATTATACCGTGGCAGTTACGTCTTATCCTGGTACTGGCACGATTACGTTTGGATCAGCGCCAGCATCTAGTACGGCTGTTTTGTTGGTGCAGAATGTTCCATTAACTCAGCCTGTTGATTATGTTGCTTTTGGAGCATTTACTGCAGCAACTAATGAGGGTGCCTTGGATAGAAACACGATGCACTCGATTAGGCGCGAGGATAAGCTAGATACTAAATTTGGTGTTACAGATACTATGAAGGTTTCTGATCGTCCTACTATGACGATTGCTGATGTTGCGGCTGACAGGGCTAATAAGGTATTAGCTTTTGATGCGTCTGGTGATATATCGGCAACTCAAGAAATTGGAACACTTAAAGGGAATTGGGCGGCATCTACTGCGTATGTTGTTCGAGATTTGGTCAAAGATACTTCCAATAATAATATTTATATTTGTATTGTAGCTCATACTTCATCAGGCGCACAGCCCATTTCAAGTAACACAGATGTTGCTAAATGGACATTAATTGTTGATGCCGCGAGTGCGACTACAAGTGCGGCAGCAGCGGCGACCAGTGCAACCGCCAGTGCTACCAGTGCAACCGCGAGTGCGGCCAGCGCGACCACTGCTACGGCCCAGGCTGTTATTGCTACAGCAAAAGCTGTTTTAACAGCTTCGGATGCAACAGATACAGCTGCAGATTTAGTAGAGACAGCAGCGGACGTAGTTTTAGCGGAAGCTGCTAAGGTATCAGCGGAAGCTTCTGCTGGGGCATTAGCCTTTAAATACACATTTGATAATTCAACCTCAATGGCTGATCCTGGCAGTGCCGGAGAAATCCGTTTCAACCATGGGACGGTTGGAAGCGTTTCGGCTCTTGCTATTAGGGCAACATCTGCTGATACGAGTAATCCAGACATTTCTCCATTCATTGCTTCCTGGGATGATGGAACAAACACCGCGCACGAAGGTTATATTACGATTCGTAAATCTGGAACCCCATCGACTTACGTTGTATTTTCGCTAACGGGAAGCGTGGTCGATAACACGGCCTGGTTACAATTACCTGTAACTCATGTTTCCTCAAATGGATCGTGGTCTAACGCCGATACGATGTATATTTCATATGCTCGCTCTGGAAATATTGGGGCGACTGGCTCTACCGGCTCCACTGGCGCAACCGGATCTACAGGAGCCACAGGCCCAGCAGGTGATGTGGATGATGTCTTGACTACAAGAGGAGATGTAATATATAGAAACGCTTCTACAAGTGCAAGATTGGCTGCTGGTACATCAGGCTATTTTCTCAAAACTCTAGGTACTGGTGCTGATCCAGTATGGGCAGAAGTTACAGGTGGTGGCCCATCATTAGGAACTAACTCTGTAATACGCACAAACGCAAAAACGATTAGTGAAAACATAACTTTTTTAGGGTCAGAAAATGGCTCAAGTGTTGGCCCAATTACGGTGGCAGACACTTATACAGTAACGGTAGCGTCTGGTAGCACTTGGACAATAATTTAAGGATACAAAATGGCATCAACAATTAAAGCAACTAATATTGGAACTCCTGACGGAACTGGTTCGATTACCTTTGACCGTCCTATAATTACTGCATCTGGTGTAGGTGCTGGGAAAATTGTGCAAGTGGTAAATGTTATTGATAGTGCTGTAGCGACTGGAACAACCCAACTTCCAGAGAATGATACTATTCCTCAAAATACAGAAGGCGATGAGTTTATGACTCTTGCTATAACTCCAACATCAGCAAGTAATAAATTATATATACTATTTTCTGCGGGTACATTTAGGACAACTCCGCTGGGTACTTTCAGTGCGGCTTTGTTCCAAGATTCAACCGCTAATGCTCTTGCAGGGACAATGACAACCTTTGCTAATGGCTGGGGGCAACGAATCGAGTTGACTCATTATATGACTTCTGGAACGACATCATCCACAACATTTAAAATAAGAGCTGGGAATACTAATGCGGCTACTACAACTTTTAACGGTGCTAGTGGTTCTAGATATTTTGGTGGTGTAATGTCATCAACGCTTACAATAATGGAGATAGCAGTATGACCAACATAGGTGAAGTAATCGGCTGGAAGTTTAACCATCAAGAAGGAATGTGTACCAGAGATGGAGTCATAACTAAATTTCCAAACGGCATCCCATCACAGGCTGACCAAGACAAGTGGACTAAGGAATATGAAGAATACTTGTCAGCTAATGCTCATAAAGAAAAACGTAAACCCCTCTATGGAACTTGGGAGGAACAACTAGACATGATGTATCACGGAACGTGGAAGGATCATGTGGCTAAGATAAAAAGAGATATACCGAAGGAGAATAAATAATGAGTCCCCAAATAGATTTCGATGGAGCTAATAGTCTAGTCAAAACAGACAAGATACAGGGACAAAGTGGAACAACTGTAACCGTCCCTACAGGCCACACCGTTGCAATCACGGATGCTGGTAGATTGACCGTTGCTGGTATGGCTATTGGTAATGGCTTTGAAGTGGGGGCTAGGGCTTATAGTGCTGTTAATCAAACTTTTTCCAACGCAACTAGAACAATAGTAGAACTTGAGGCAGAATCTTATGATTTAAACTCAGATTTTAATACGACTACTGATCGGTATGTAGCTCCCACAACAGGGGAGTATCTAGTTATTGGTGGTTGCAAACTGAGTGCTTTAACTGATGCGGCTACTTATCAAACAGAACTTCAAATTAATGGTAGTTTAATGACCTATAATATTGCACATACTTCAATGACAGCAAATAAAAATAATATAGTTTCTGATATTTACCAACTTAGTGCAACTGATTATGTTCAGCTATCTATCTACCAAACTACTGGTAGTGATAAAACCAGTCACGCAAACGAAGGGAATGTTTTTCTTGCCGTACATAGACTTTCATAGGACGAACAAATGCAATATATAAAACAAAAATCGACAGGCTTTGCAGTTTATAGAGAATTTCCGCACGTTAGTACAACATTGACCGAAGCGGTCAGGCATACAGGGATTGCTATTGAAGATTTAGAGGTAGTAGAGGAAAACTGGACTGAGGATGAATGGAATAGTGCTTTGCATAATCAGTTATCTTATGAGGAAAAACGGAGAAAAAGTTATCCCCCAATGATTGACTACCTAGACGGCATAGTAAAAGGCGATCAGGCTCAAGTAGACAAGTACATCGCTGACTGTTTAGCAGTAAAAGAGAAATATCCAAAAGGAGGTAACTAAATTGGCAATTGCAATCTCAGGATCAGGTACAGTCACTGGCATCAGCGTTGGTGGGCTGCCAGATGGAGTAGTGGATGCCGGAACGCTTGCGACTAACTCGGTGGATTCGGCAGAGTTAATAGATGGTTCTGTTGATGCTAGTCATTTAGCTAGTGGTGTCGGTGGTGGAGTGTGGACATTAATAGGAACTTCAGTTGCTAGTACTGATGCAACAGTCACACAAACTGGGATTAACACTACTTATGAAACCTATGCTATTGTTTTTTCAGATATAACGCTTTCAGTAGACGGAAATCATATTTATTTTAGATGTGGTGATTCAAGTGGAATTGATTCTGGAGCTTCAGATTATGCTTGGCATATGGTTAAAACTGCAACTGGCTCACCTACAACATTTTCCGCTTATGGTGACACTGCGGATGCACAACTCCGAATTGGTGGAGATGTTGGCAATGATACTGGAGAAGGTATGTCTGGAATTATGTATGTTAGTCCGTCCGATGGGAGTGGTAAACCTATGTTTTATGGCAATTTTGTTACGCAAACAACAGGAGGGCTTCCAGTTGGGGGTTCTATTTATGGGGCAAGAAACGCTGTAATCACTTTGACCCAAGTTCAATTAGTTGCTCAAAGTGGAACTATTGCAACTGGTAGGATGTCGGTGTTTGGGATTAAACATACATAGAAAGGATTTTTAATGACACGATTTAAGCAAATAGATGGCATACGGATGCCATTTACAAAAGAAGAAGAAATAGCTAAAGACGCAGAGGAAAAGGCTTGGGCTGATAAACAAGTTGAACTTGCAAAAACTCAATACAAAAGAGACAGGAAAGCAGAATACGATCAGCTTAACCAGTATGAAATGATGTTTGACGATAAAAGAGATGGTACTACCACTTGGGTGGATAAAATAAACGAGATAAAAGCTAAACACCCAAAACCATAAGGAGTTTAGTTAGTGCCAGACGAAATCAAGGAGGTATTGGAAAAATTAACGGATATGCACATTGATATACGGTTGATGAAATCTGACCTGGAAGCAACCCGGCAGATTGTCCAGGAACACCATACAACGCTTTTTGGAAATGGATCTGATGGGCTTCGGATTCGCGTGGACCGCATAGAAACAGCCCATAAAACTGTTAATAGGGTTTGGTTATTTTTAACTGCGGGAATAGCGACTATTGCTGCATGGCTAGGTGTTAATAAATGATATGGAAGTTTTTAATATTTATTCTTTTTATCCCCTCACTTGCGTTTGCCGTAGATACTAACACAACAGTGTCCTCAACTGTTACTGGCACCTCAAGCAATACTGTTACTGGTACAACCACAGTTGATAGAACCCCCAGCACCGCCGCTTCTCCAAACATAATGTTAAACAATCAAGATGTTTGTACTACTGCTATGGCTGGCGCGGCTCAATCTGCGTGGTTTGGTCTTTCTTTTGGTAATACGGTTGTCGATAAGAACTGCGAAAGATTAAAATTAGCCCGGTCACTCTATGGCATGGGGATGAAGGTCGCATCAGTCAGCCTCTTATGCCAAGACACCAGAGTGTTCCAAGCTATGGAACAGGCAGGAACACCCTGTCCCGTTGATGGCAAACTTGGAGAAGAAGCCAAACAGATATGGGATAAAGAACCCCATAGACGACCTGATTACCAGGAATGGAAAAACAAAAAAGAAAATCAAAAAGTTGTTGAGCTAAATAACCATACAGGCAATACATATTCTAGCGGAGAGGTAGAGTGGGAGGAAGACTTTTAATGAGGTATTTGGTGTTCATGTTATTGTTGCTACAAGGGTGTGCGGCTATGGGGACAATAGCTGCAAGTACTGTTGCTAATGCTCTGGGTAATGTTATAGGTGAAAAATTAGAAGAAGCGTATGATAAAACCAGCGATGAGGGTAATTAGAAATACAGCCTTTTTCTTAATAGGCGTAGGCATTAGTTGTGTATTGGTTTTTTTAGCTGAAGCCGATACAAAAACAACCGCTGATGTTACTGAAGATTCTGCCGGGGCAGAAACCTCCTGTTCAACAAGATGCACAAATTATAATTTTGATCCAAGAAGTGATATTGCTTCCGATGGTGGTGATGATGACGATGTGGTTTATTGGGATCATCATGGCGCGCTTTATCCCAACTACAATTATGGGATTGATACAGAATGGAAGATTACTAATGATATTAAATCATTTTTAACTGAAGAAGAAATGCTTCAGGGATTCACTATGGATGCCTCTGTTGGATTAAGGGATAGGAATTATGTGGGTGGAGATCCATTCACGATGAAAATTGAAGTTACTGATGGAACTACTACTTATTCGGACCTAGCGTCATTTACAACCAGTGCAGGTCAAGATTACCAAACAGTAGTCAGCCAACTAATTGTTCCGCAGAATACATTAACCTATTCCTTAGCAACATTTGGTTTAATCTTAGATGGAGCAAGTTTGACTGGTGGCTATGGTGGGCCACAGACAAATGCAATTAACTTAACTGCTACATACGATATTATTAATGACCAAGTTCAAAATACTATTTTAGATTTAGTAGCTAACGCAGTTGATGATATTGTTGTTAGTAGTGAGGCAATAATGCAGAACAACGATATGTCTCCAACAACTCCATCTCCTCTAGGTCAAGTGGTAAACGCTAGTGTAGGTACAAATATGCAAATTACTATTGCTACCCCAGCTGGGCAGCAAATGCTTAATGTTCCTGTAGCCGTAAGCCCTGGAGCTATAACTATATCAGTTCCTAGCACAACAGGAACAATCCAGCCAATAACTATTAATACAGGAATGTCTGCTCCTAGTGCGCCACCTGTAGCTGCACCTCAAGTCGCTAGTGCTGTAGCCGCTGTAGCTAAAATACAGGCAGCACCAGCGCCAGTAGCTCCTAAAGTTTCCGTAGCCCCAGTAGCTAAAAGTACACCAACAGCACCAGTAAGTAAAAGTACGCCAAAAAGTCAACCTAAAAAGCCACAGAAACCGACAGCTAAACAAGAATCAAAACAAGAAGTAAAACAAACTAACGCATCTAAAGCAAAAGCTGTGCAAGCTATAGTTTCAAGAGTTTTAGAAGTTGTTTCAATGGCTGGCGGAGATGTAGATGGAACTAAATTAGCATTGATGGGCGCTCTTGGTGCCCCCGGATTTAAGGACTATCAACAAGCGGGTATACCGGATATGCCAATGTACGTTAGTGAAATTCCTTACGATGTTGCGTTGATAGATCCGTTGAGTTCTATCTATACATTAGGTAGTGACCAAATGATGAATGAAATGATCGATTCACAATATAACTTTAAGAAATAATTATGGAAGTTGAATACGGTGGAGTAAAAGCAACTGGTGGAAAGCTGTTCATTATCATGTCCTTGTTGGGAACTCTTGGTGGGGGCTTGTGGGGTGGATTTGAATTTTACAAAGATTATATGGATATGAAAGAGCAAATTACTTCTTATGTAGCTCCAGATTTATCAACTTTTGATAAACGCTTAGAAGTCATAACAACATCGGTGGATGGTGTAAAAGCTTCATTAGCACTTGAGCGCGAAGTGGTTAATACTGCGGTGACAGCGTTAAAGGAAACAATCGCTACAGAAATAACTGCCGTAAAAACGATAGTAGGTGATGCCCAGGCTACAGCTAGGGACATTCGTACTGATATTAAAACTACTGTCAATCAACAATTAGATCAGATTGACGCAATAGATAAACGATCTCGCGCAGACGGCTTGGAGACTAGGCAAGCTATGAGGAATACAGAGAAAGAGGTGAGAGATTTGATTGCTGATACATCTAAGAGATGGGATGATAAGCTTACCAAGGTGGATAGTCAGATAGAGGCGTTGGAAACTAAGCTGGACAAGAAGATAACTAAGGCATTAGAAAATCCACTCGCGGCTATGACTAAGACAAAATGATGTGGCTTTTATTGTTGGTCCAATTATCCGCTACTCCACAACCTTATGTTCTTCATGTGGAGGTGGTAGATGTTTTTGATAGCGAAAGAAAATGTATGAAAAAAGTAACCAAAATACCAAAAAAAGAAATTCCGAAAAACATAAACATGGGTTGTGTTCAGTTACAGAGTGTTCAAAAGGCAAAAAATCTATAAATTAGGCTTGCTATCTTGCTCGCAAGATGTTATTCTTGGCTTGTAGTTAACAACAACAAGTAAGGAGTAAGATGATGCCGTTTAAAAAAGCAGACCCACAACAGAAGTTTTTAAAGATGGGGATCTATGGTCCTCCTGGTTCCGGGAAGACTTTTACCACTTTACAGTATGCAGAGAGGTTAGCGAAGGTTTCTGGCAAACGTATTGCGTTTGTTGATACTGAGCGTGGTACTGATTTCTATGTTCATGCGGAGAAAGCGCGCCAGGTTCATCCTGATGCGTTTGATTTTGATGCTATTTACACACGTTCGCTTGCTGAGACGTATATAGAGTTGGCGGGTGATCCTAGTAATGGCACCAAAGGTATTGATTTTAAGACTTATGGCGTAATTGTTATTGATAGCATCAGTCATTTATGGGATGCGGCTATTAATGCTTATGAGGGTAAGATGAATTCGAATGATGCTATCCCTATGAACGCTTGGTCTAAGATTAAGAAGCCTTATAAGGCTTTAGTGCAGTTTCTTATGGATTCTCCTGCCCATGTTTTTATTCTTGGCAGGCAGAAAAATGTGTTTGATAATTCTGTGGAAGGTGAGCTCAGGAAGGTGGGGGTGGCTATGAAGGCCGAAGGTGAAACCGCTTATGAGCCTCATATATGCTGTCGTATGGAAGCAAGGCAGAATGAAAAGGATTCTACTATTACCAATTATTATGCCTTGTTTGAGAAGGATCGCACAGGTGTCCTATCTGGGCGTACTTATGCTAACCCTAATGCAGATATTATCGATCTTGTTTTGCCCTGTTTAAAGGGTTCTAAGCAGGCTCAATCGCAGGATTTGGATGATGTTGCTGATCAGGATTCTGTGTTGTTTGATAAGGATGAGGCGAAGCGTCTGGATAAAGAGGCTAAGTCTAAGGATGATTTGGCGACTTTTACCGCCGAAATCAACTCAGCTAAAGACCTTGAGGCACTTGCCAAGGTGGCTGAGAAAATTAAGAAGCGCAAACGGTACATGATGGGGGCTCATGTAGCCTCTTTAGAGATTGTATATAAATCTACTCATGGAACGCTTGCTAACCAAGTAGCTAAAGGAGATATATAAGATGACAATTAAGTACACAGAAGACGAGGTTTTTAAATCTGACAATACTGAAACCGTTGAATACAAGAAGTTCGACGAGGGAACTTATTATTGCGAGGTTAAAGAGGTGCGTGATGGGAAGAAGCCCAATCAGTATGGTCTTTGTTTCAAGGAGGTCGAGTCTGGCGATATTATTTGTTGGGATAATCTCACGTTCGCAGGCAAGGCTTTAGGTATTGCTAATAGAAAGATTAAGACGATTGACCCTGCATTCAAGATTGGCGAGGAGTATAATGAGCAGAATTTAGTGGGCAAGCGTGTTAGTCTTTTGGTTGAATATGAAACATTCAATGGCAAAACCAGTTTGAGGCCAAAGTTTAAGTCTGATAATTTTGGCTACGTTGCCGATGCTGATGTGCCATTTTAATGTTTCGGGGGTCTGTTTCATGGGGCAGGCCCCCTTTTTCTTATGATATATCCAGTAAAAATATACGATAAAGATGGGAAGCTGAAGAAGGTGGTTGCTTCTGATGTTCTTGCTAAGCGTACCACACGTGATTTGGATCTTATTAGGTATCCTACTTTGCGTTATGGTGATACTAATAAGGCTATGTGGCGGGTTTATCGGTGTAGAAATTGTGGTGTTAGGGTTAGGTCTAAGACAGATAGAGCCCAGTTTTGTGGTGTTTATTGTAGTGGTTATTGGACAAAGACTGTTAGTAAGGGATTGGGGAAGTCCTTTATTAATGGTGGGTTGGATGATTATCCTGAGGCGAAGGTGGAGTTAAAGGCTAGGATTGATTCTGAAAAGGTCTTTAATAAAGATGAATATAAACCTGTAAAGAGAAGAAATGACTGAATATAAGGTTACTGAGAAGGGTAAAACGTGTGATGTTTATCAGGAGTTGGATCGTTTAGAGCGGTTTGGTTTGATCGAGAAGATTGTTTCACGTGAAACAAAACTTGTTAAAGTTAAGAATCCAGATATAAAAGTGGCTCTTGATTATTATCATGATAGATTTTTAGCTAAATTTAAAGAAAAGCCTGATATTAAGGGTGCTAAGGATGCTTCTTTAGTGGGTCGTGTGGTTGGTAGGTATGGTTTGGAGAAAACTAAGCATATGATTGATGTGTTTATGGCTTCTGATGATCCATTTATTGTTTCTACAGGTAGGACTTTGGGGGTATTTAGTTCAGTTATTAATAAATTATTGTTGAATGCTCAGCCTAAAACGAAAACTGGTTTAGCTATTAAGGCTATAGCTGATTGGAGCAATGGTCATTCTGAAGAGGTTTTAAACATTATTGATGTGGAGTGAGTTTTATGTCTGAACATGATGATCAGGTTACTTTATTTGAGTGGGCTACAGTATATGCTCGTGAAGAGCCTAGATTGGAACTGATGTTTGCTATACCTAATCAGGGGGGTAAGGGTCAGGAAGCTATTAAAAGAGGGAAGAAAATGGTTAAGGAGGGTCTTAAGAAGGGTGTTCCTGATATATTTCTTCCTGTTGTGACGAATGAGTTTGGTGGGTTGTTTATTGAGATGAAAGCTGAGGGGGGTAGGCTGAGTAAAGAGCAGAAATGGTTTTTAAATGGGTTGACTCATGGTGGGTATTTGTGTGGGGTTTGTTTTTCGTGTGATCAGGCTATTGCACTGATTATGGATTACTTGAATAGTGAGTTGGATTTGAGTAATCCAGATGATGTTAAGTTTAATTATCTTTGAGTTTAGGTGGTGGGGCTCGGTTTTCTTGCCATTCTTGTAGTTGGGTATTTTGTTCTAAGTATCTTTTCTCTTTGTTTTTGATGCGTTTTATATCTTTTAGCTTGGTTCGGATCATGCCAGGTACGTTGTCTGACGGCCACCATTGCTCTTTTTCTTTGCATATATCTAGCACAGCTTCTTGAAACAAGTCGTCTTCTAAGTCTTTGAGTAGTCGCCACCATGTTTCGATTTGGTGCTTTTCTTCTATTTTCAATCCACATACAGATAGTATAGTTAGGCCTATTTCAAAGGTCTTTTTTTTGAGCATTTTGTTCCTTTTTTCGCCATGCGAGATAGTGGTTGTGGTTTATTTGCTCGTCTTTGAATATATGTTCTTGAAATTTATCCTGGTCAAAGTTTCCGTAGGCTTTTTTTAGCTTTTCTACTAGTTGTTTGATTGCTTCTGCTATGATTTTAAAGTCTTTTCTAGTCATTGACATTATCGCGTTCCACCTTTCTTTCGATGAAGAATTTTACATGTACGAATCCTCCGGTCATTGAAGATATAGTATGTTTGAATGGACATTCTTTTAGCCATTCTAAGAATTCTTGTAGGCAGGTTATTTGGAAAGTCATGTGTTCCTTTCAGCGTCCAAGGGGGGATTTGACTCCCCCCTTTTCAGCGTTAAACGCTAGGATTTTATCAGGATAAAATCGTCACGTTTGTTTGTAGGAGTGGATGGCGAAAATGCCACACATTCTCCGTTGGTAAGTCGAACGGCTGTGCTACCAGTGCCGTTCATTTTTACGAAGGTTCGAACGCCACCTTCGTATTCAGCTTGAAACACGTTTCCGGGTTTCAAGTTTGAGAATGCACCTTGTTGCATGGATGGTGCACCATTGAGACGAATCTTCATGGAGACTCCTTTCTCAAAGGGTTGGTAATTAGGCATAGCTCCTGATGCTATGCCCCGTCAATGTCATCACGGATTTTAGTACGTTGGAAGAGGCTATCTTGTGCTGTGGTAATTGTTGTACTGTGCCCAAATGGTTGATTATTATAGTTTCTATGATATTCGTAGCCATAATCATCATAGCCATAATTATTTCCATAATTTCCGTAGTACGTGTTGTCCGTTCTAACATGATTTAGGTTGGAACACCAAATATCTTGATGTTTTTTCCAATAGCCGTATAGATCGACGTTTCCGTTTTTTTCTATGATGGCTATTTTTTCGTCTATGAATTTTAAGAAGCCTCGTTTGGTTTTATAAGCCATGTATGCAAGGGCTCTACTGTCTGACCAGTCATGGTAATTGCCTTCAGGGAAATCTGCGGCGCCTGCGAAGGGCATGATGCTTTCTTTCCATTCTGACCAGGTACCATTGTGAAATAGTAATGCGTTGTTTTCTATTCCTTTGGTTTTTAATTGGACCTGTTTGTTTACAGGGAAGGGATGGGTGAGTTTTGGGCAGACTTCACCTACGCTGGCTATTCTATAGTGGATAACATAGGGTAGTGGTGGGTTTTTTTCTTGGATGATTTCTAGGATTTTTGCTGTGTTGATTCCTTTTTGGTAGGAGAGTTTACCCTTATTATTTCTCCATGCAATTCCACCGCCGTGTGGATTTACTGTTTCTGCGGCAGTTAGTATTTCAGCTGATGGGTGTTCTTTTGTTGGTACAAGTATTACGCACATCTATTTTTCCTCCTTTGGCATTATCATGATGTCTTCTTCTAGTTCTTGGGTTGCTACTCGGTTTAGTTCTTCTAGTTCTGAAGCGATTATTATTTCTTTAAAGTCTTTTGCTTCTTTTTTTGTGTCAAATTCTAGTGTTTCTCCTTCCTGGTCATGAACAAATGAGAGGTGTTTACAGTCTTCGTTTTCGCAGTTTCTAGCGATTACATATTTCATTAAATTTCTCCATTTTCGTCGTATACTTCGCTGAAGTTTTCTCCGTGTTGATGTTCTTTTGCGAAGCGTGTTGTTGACATTATTGTTGTTGCTTTGGGTGGGTTTTCTGGTACGAGGTAGGCTTGGGATGGTTTAATAACATATTCTTTTAGGGGTATGTTTTTTCCGGTGAGTTGTAGTCCTGAACGCGTGATCCAGCCTTCACTGTCGAATAATTTACCTAAGAGTCCATTTCTGTAATCGCTTATTTGTTGGTATGTTGCTGTTTCTTCGTATACTTCTGATTCAGTTTCTACTGGGTTGAGTTCTGTTTCTTCTTCCCAACAATCTGTAAGGGTAGGTGCTTTGTCCAGGTAGCTTTCTACGATAGTTAAGGTTTGGAAGATGGCGCTTGTTGTTAGCCATGGATCTTCGAAGGCAGGGAGCATTCTAAATTCTACTGTTTTCCATAGTCCGTAGCAGTAGTTGATTTGTGTATATCTGTCAGCATTTCTTCCTGTGTCATAGATTTGTTCTTGTGGTTTAAATGCCTTGTTGCAGTAGGTATTATTACCTTTAAATCTTTCCCAGAACTCGTGTCCATTGTCTATTTTGTTTTTTCGGGCCCATTTTCCCATATGTTTTAAGTAATATTCTTCGAAAGAGGGATCGGTTAGTTGGGTGTAAAGTTTTTGATTTTTTACTGATACATGTACGTGTGTTCCGCATGTTCTATTTACGATATCGGGGTGATTTCTGATTATCCATCCTTTTATATTTCTGATTTGAAGTGGTGGGCTTGCCACTTCTCCTTTATATGCTGCTTTATTGTCGGTGATGGTAACGGATCCATCGTATTTGAGGGCTTTAGGTGCTCTTGGTCGTACCATTTTTGCACCTATAGTTCCCATAGTAGCAGGTGTGGATTCGACTTTATGCGAGGCCCATCCGCCTTCAAATTCGATTCCTACTGCGAGTATGTGGTTTTGTTTGGGTATTTTATGCTTGGTTGGCATCTTGAGACTCCATTGAGATAATCATTGATTTGTCAAATGGCATGAGATTTTCTGAATAGATTTGGTACATCACTTCTTTTGTTCTCATGAGGTAATCGTCTAATACAGAATTAGGGAACATTCCCTTGATAGAGATTACGATTGGTTTTTTAGGATTCATGAATTCGAGTTCGCGATCTCTTTTGAGTGCTTCTGTAGCTGGTGTTTTTTTCATAGGCTGGCCTTTATCGTCTAGTGGATAGTCATTAACAGCCTGGAGAAATCCGAGGTTGGGTTTGCCGTTGGAAACTAATTTTTGATCTCCGTATGAGAAGTAGAATAGTCTGTGGTATGCAGTAGGTAGGTCTTTAATGGAGAAGTAGGTTCGTTGGGGTGTAGTTTCTGGGAAGATATTAGATACCCAGATTTTTTGTCCGTCGTTTTCTGGTGCGTATGCTTTACGGAACCATGTGCTTTTGAAATAGTTTTGCATGATTGGGCTTTCGTATATTAATTGAATGCCCTCTGCTGTTCTTTGGATCCTCATTTTTTGGAGGATTCCTTTTTTAATGGGTGATGGGTTAATTATAATAGTTTCTTTTTTGTCAGGCATGGTTTGAACTCCTATTTCTGAGGGAAAAGTGTTTGCTGCTTCGTTGTCTCTTAATGAATATCTGCATTGTTTGCATGTTTTAGTTCTGATTGTTTTTGGTGTAGGTCTGGTGCATCTCATTCCGCATTCAATACAGGTTAATGGTGCATCTTGGTAATTGGTATAATTAGTAGATTCTCTGTGAGGTCCATTTGGTTCGTGCGTGTCATCATATCTTTGTTGTGCAGCTATTCTTGCGATGTTTGTTGCTTCTACTAGTTCGTTTCCATCTTCGTCTATTAGTACGGGAACGTAATGAGGGGAATTTGGATCGAATACTGGGTGGTTCATGCCATAGTTAGCTTCTCCTAGTGCTCTCATGATACTTGCTCCGGGAGAATCAGGAGGGGATGGAGTATAAGCTACCCATGGTTCTTCATCAATTCTGTCTTCATAAGGGATATCATCTATGTCAGGCATTATTTACTCCTTATCATTTTGGTAGTGGTTTTTTCTATTGCTAATAGTACATCTATAGCTTTTTCGTATAGCTTGATGTGTTCTTCTGCGTGTCTAATAGCGTCCTGGTATTTTTTTATTTCAGCGTTTTTTGTTTTAGCCTGTCTTGCTTTTTCTTTTTTTAGTTTTAGGTATTGCTTTCTTCTTTGTTTGAATTTTTCTCTGTCTGCTTCGTGTTTGCTGTTCTTAAGGTCTTTTCTTGGCATGTATACACCTTTTGCCCTTTCTCGTTGAAGGTTATGTAATGGGTTACGTTTGTTTCTTTAAAATAGTGTGTGTATTTTTGACCGCATTTGTTACAGATGGAAAAAGCCTCTAGGGTATGAATGTTAAAATGTTGTTCAAACTCTGGGTAAAAGTAGTATTCGATTGCTTTTTTAGTCTTGCAATTTGGGCACGTGCTATTATTAAAATGTTTGAGCTCGTTTTCTGTGAGTGAAGTTTCAATGGTTTTTAGTATGGGATCTCGATTGCCTGGCATTCTTCTTCTCCTTTTCTAATAGGCTTGATGGACAGGAAGGTTCTTTCTTCTTCTTCTACTTTCTTTTTCTTAGATTTTGGTTTTACGATTGTGGCTACATCTTTCTTTTCTTCTATTTGTTGTAGCTCTTTTTCTTCTTCTTCTTGTTCGTATTTCATTTCTTGGTATTGAATTATTTCTTCTTCTGTTGCTTTTCTTTTAATGAGTTGGTATGAGACTTGTTCGGCGGTGTTATTTACTTTATCGAATTTGATTATTTTTTCTTTATTAAGTTTGTTTAGTTCTTCCATTGCGTCTTCGTAATCCCAGTGGTAGTAGGGGCCGTCGTGGAATTCCCAATGTGGCTTTATGTTTTCTCCTTTTACTCGTGTTCTTGTTACTGACATGATTTCGTAAACTTTCAATTTTCTAGTCCTTTCCAGTTGAGGTCATTGATTTGAGGGCCGTCTATTTCTTCTAGTCTTTTTTGTATTAAGAATCCTGATATGACTATGAAATCGGCTGGTTTATCCTGGTAGAAAGCGTGTAAGAGGTTTAGTGTTTTTCGAAGGAAATCTGCTTCATCATCTTCCATAAAATCCCATTCCACTCTTTTTGTGTCGTCTTGGTCGGTCATATTTTTCTTTCTTTGAAGGTTAGGTCGGCTACGGAGGGTTTAATTCTCCTATCGGATAAGTTAAAGCGCTCCGTAGCCTGCTGAAAGAGGTGTTCGATTTAGGGGCGTTGCTTGTCGGTTTGGATAATCTGAGCCTCCCAAGTCTTAGGGATCCTGCAGTATCACTACCGGTTCGGGTCTGGCCCCATGTCCTAATATGCCTCTTTCGGTAATTTATGGGGATGACGTCACCTCGTCCCCGCGAGTTATTAGCGATCTATGCCGGACGTCTCGGCGTGGTAAATAGCCTTGTGCAGACTTCTTATTGGCCGGGCCTCCGTCTGCACAGAGGGCCACCCTGTCTTTGATGGGTGTGGGTTTAGCTTCGCGAAATCGACGGCGCACCGTTTTCCACTAAATTTACAGACCCACCGCAGGGCTTGGGGCATCATGTTTCTCCAAGTCTATGATCTGATGCCCTTCGGACTTGGTATCTTTTTAATTTTGGTTCTTCGTATTTGTAAAGAGCGTCTTCTTCATCTCCGTAAATTTCTTTCATGTTGAGTTCTAGTCTTAGGCCTTTAGCTGCGCTTTTGCTATTGAAGGAATGATCTGTGTATTTTTTTGTTATGGTATCGTAGAGTCTAAAGAGTTTTAGTTTATTCATTGTTAAGTGCCTCCTGAGTGGTTTGAATCTGCTTTGTTTGTTTGTCGATGCACTTTGAAAAGGTATAGGTTTGCGCCCAGAGGTGTATGATTACTCCTGTTACGAATCCTAGGGCGTATATGATGATGTAGTCCAGGTTGTATTCCAGCCATGATTGTTTTTGCATTACACGTGTCTCCTGTTAGAGGGTGAGAACTCGATGCAGTTTGGTAACATCTTCGACGCTTTCCGACTCATTAGAGTCGGTTCCTTTGCTCGCAAAATTTTTAACTGACGGAGCAATTAAGCTCCGCCAGCTATGTGATATTAGTGAATAAACTCTTGAGCGCAAGCCATTGCTAGATTTGCGTTGAATGTATAGCTGTTCAAGAGGTCTTTATTGGTATCGTTCTCTTCTTTTGAGATCGATACTCCTGTATCTTCGTCGATAGGAAGAGGATCATCTCTCCAAGTTACTCTATCTCTTAGTTCGTCAGCTAACTTGGTGTTTTTTGTGTATTCTTCGACGAACATTTCTTGTGTAGGTATCATTCCTTTTTTCTTAATGGAGTTCAGTTTTTGTTTTGCTCTGAATTTGACGGAAGGATATCTGTTTACTACTTCTATGCCGGGTCCTTTGCCATCGAACTTATTTGTTCCTCTAATGCGTTCGTAATACTCTTTGATTTTTTCTGAGATAGTCCAATCATCATCTGATTGCATCTCTTCTGGTAGGCTTCTAAATGCTGGTCCGTTCCAGAAGCTAATTAATTTGTTTGCTTTTTCTTCCAGCTTTGGTGTTGGATCTTGGCAATCAACTTTGTTCATCAAGCACCAGCCTTTAACGTCTTTATCGCTTGATATGATGGTGAGTTTAGCTTTGATGTCTCCATCTTCGTTTTTAGTTCCATCGTATACTTCAACGTAATTTACGTCGTTAGTATTCTTCTTCAAGTTCCACTCTAAGGTGTTGAGGAAGAAATTTGTGGATGGAAATGCTTTCGTTGATCTGATGATGTGAATGATAAAGTTTTTCATAATATATCTCCAAATTAAAAAGTTAAATTCCGAGGGCTTCTTCGTTTTTGCCTCTCGCCCTCGCTGAGGCAAAAACAAGACGCCCGGCCCGAATGGGCGGAATTAATCTTTTTAATCTTGATGAGATGTATTCATGAATAAAAACTTTTCAGAGCATCCGAATCAACGAAGGCTATTTGCACCGCCAATTTCTGACGGTAACACCAACTTCGTTTGCTAGGATGTTTGATGGTGAGCTTGACAGGAGGCAAAAGATGTGATAGAAACTATGGTTTCAATCTACAGACGGGTATATTATCGTTTGTTCCTTATGTTGAGCAGATATTTACTCGCTTCGAGTGAAGCGTTGATGACGAAATCTGTGAGGGATATGCCAGCCAGCTCACATGCGAATAGTATTTGAGTTTTGTCTTCAGGCCGACAGCGAACCGAGATTGTGTCAGTCCGATCCGTCTTCTGTTTCCATTGCCGAAAGTACTCTCTTTGCTGAATCTGCCGAGCGGTGACATCGTCATCGGTCGCCCGCCTCTTGTTCGCAAGATAATCATCGCCTGTGCATTGCTTGCATGTGTTCACGACTTTGGAGTGAACTCTGCAAGGTCGTTCTTTTAATTGGGCTTGACGCTTGTCGAGATACTTCGAGCGATGCTTGCCCGACCATGGATGACGCGAGGTGGTTGGTTTGTAATGCTGGGGTCGCAAGGGAGTGGATTCATCGCCGAAGGCCTCCGACGTCTCACGTTTTGCCATGTCTGCAGTCTCCTCTATGATTGCTAAGTTCTAAAGAGTAGCAAGAGTAGCATGAGTGAGCAGATATTTCAATGAGCTTTTCGGGGTGACATGCGGGTCACCCGAGGGTGCCATCCCGAGGGTATGTCGCCCCGCCGACCCGGGTAACGGAGGGTCGGTACCCTACGAGCGAGGACGCTGTACTCCGAGCGAGCGGGCTGTTGAGCGAGGGCGTGTAGCTTGCAGGGGGTAGTGCAAGCAACATGCACGAGCGGATGACAGCTGCAAGTGCAGTGCCCATGGGGCACGAACTTGCTTTCATTTACAAATAGCAATGCGGATTAGTGACCCCCCCGAGCGTGGGTTTCGCGAAAGAGGGTTTGGACTCCCACACGTACTAGACACATTTTAGGCATATTGCTAACAAGGCGGTTCTGTCTTTTCATAGTGCATGATTGCAAACATTCCCCAGGCAACTTTAGCCAGATGGTCTTCGGATCTGTCTCCCTGCTTCCATAGGTTCAGATGTCGTTCTACGTGATTGAGTATTTCTCCGATAGGCTGTCCGAGTTCCCAATTACGATCTCCATATTTTTTTGCTCCTTCTGCGTATACTTTTGCCAGGCGAACTAATCCGAAAGGGCTTATTAGATCGAAGCGTTCTCCGTCTGCGTCTGCGCTTCTTACGGATCCCGATTTGAATTTTTTTAAATTTTCAGTATCCCATTGGTAAACATAGTTCATAAACATATAGGGATCCTTATCTGGGTTTTTCATACTCATTCCTTTTTTGGTTGTTTTTTAGAGGGATTTATGTTGTTATTTCTATAAAAGGAGGTGCTTATGCCAACTGTAGGAACTAAACGATTTAGTTATACCACGAAGGGATCCCAGGCTGCCGCGAAATATGCTCGCAAAACTGGGAAAAAAGTTGTTCGAAAGCCAAAGCCTAAGAAGCAGAATGGGTGATCTTACAACTAATTTTTCTAAGGACGAGTTCAAATGTCCTTGCTGTGATGTATCCGGGATTAATGTTGGATTTGTTTTAAGATTGCAGCTGGCACGTGATCGTATGGGTCAGTCCATGACAATTAATTCGGGGTATCGTTGTTTATCCAGAAATCGTGCTGTGGGCGGCGTGGATTCTTCGTCGCATTGTCAGGGCCTAGCGGCTGATATTCGTTGCACGAACTCTGTGGATAGGATGGTTTTATTGTCTATACTGCCCGAATTTTTTAATAGAATTGGTATTGCCAGTAACTTTGTCCATGTGGATATTGATGAATCTAAGGCTCAGCATGTGCTTTGGGTTTATCCCCCTAAAAAATAAGGAGAAGTGTGATGGAAGCTGTATTAACTATGATGTCTGGGTTGCCGATGTGGGCTCAAGCCGTTTTAGCTGTTGTGGCTTTGTGTAAGGTAATTACATTCTGGACACCTACTAAAATTGATGACGCCTGGTTTGGTAAATTAACTCCCATGATAAATATGATGTTGCGTGGTTTGAATCTTGGGGGTTTGAATATTATGAAAGACCAAAATAAGGATGATAGGAAGTGATTATAGGCTTATCTCTTGCCCTGGCTTTGGTTGGAGCTGTTATGTTTGCTATTTGGTGGGGTAAAAAGTCTGGGATGGATGCAGCACGTGCCTCTGATTTCAAGTCTGTCAGGAAAAAGAATGCTAAAATTAACAAGGAATTTTCGAAGATGCGCAAAGAACATAACGAGGAGCTTGATGCTATCGATTCTGCTGATGCTGCTAGTCAACTGCGCTTCATCGGGCGCAGGCGTCGGAAGGATTCTTGATCGTCCTCCTGATTTTGCGCAGGGCATTATTTTTACTCCTGTTGATGCTCAGGGTGGTAAGATGTGGTGTCTTTCAGATGGGGATTACATTACCGAAACCAAGCATATTGTAAAGTTGAATCATGTGATTGATAAATACGAATGTCAGATTAACATTCTTAACGGGGAGAAGTGCGAGTATTGTCTTCAAGTTTCGGATGGGGAGAAATGTGACAAATGAAGCAACTGTTTAATGGTGAGAAGTTCGACCAGATGTTGAAGTCTGCGGATCGCATGAACCAGTCTCGTAAAGAGAACAGGGAATGGGATAAGACGATGGATGCTGTGGATAATAAGGATGTGGATTTACCCGAGAGGACATCTGCTATTACCGCTTCTTTTGATTATGTTTATGAAAGGTTGGGCGGTCATGAGGGGTTTCTTGAGTGGGCGCGGTTCAACCCGAAGAATACAGCCAAGTTTTATGAGTGGCGAGCTAAGCAGTTACAAAAAGAATCCGTTGCTGATTCCAGTGAGGGTAAAGTTACTATTAACGTCTTAAACTACCATAATGATGCAGATTCCATTCAATTACCAACCGAGGGATTACCAACTCCCCCTGTTCCAGGCGTTTGATGCTGGCGTAAAGCGAGCGGTATGTGTTTGGCACAGGAGAAGTGGTAAAGATAAAAGTGCATTAAATTTATGCGCCAAGATGGCTTTGCAGAGGGTGGGAGGTTATTTCCATCTTTTTCCTACGGCAAGGCAGGCTAGAAAGGCCATGTGGGACGGAATTGACCGCGATGGTTTTAAGTATATGGATCACTTCCCTCCCGGGGTTGCTGTGGGTAAAAACGAAACCGATATGAAGATTACTTTGTGTAATGGTTCGTATTATCAGCTCGTGGGGGTTGATATGGGGTTGGATTGGCTCGTCGGGACTAATCCCGTCGGGCTGATTTTTTCAGAGTGGGCGATTATGAATCCGAGGGTTTGGGATCTTTTACGTCCTATTTTGAGAGAAAATGGGGGCTGGGCATTGTTTATCTATACGCCTCGCGGTCAGAACCATGGTTATAAAACTTATAAGGTGGGTCTTGAGGAAGAAGATTGGTTCTGTTCCCTACTTACTGTTGATCAAACTCGTCGTGCTGACGGCTCCCATATTGTGTCGCCTGAGGATATTGAAGCGGAACGTCGTGAGGGAATGGTTGAAGAAATGATCCAGCAGGAGTATTTCTGTTCGTTTGAATCTGCGATCCCTGGTGCTTATTTTTCTGTTGAGATGCGGAGAGCCGAGGAGGATGGTAGGATTACGAAGGTTCCTTTTGAGCCGGCTCTGCCAGTAGATACCTGGTGGGATCTTGGAGTTAATGATGCTACTGCGATTTGGTTTACCCAATCCCATGGAAATGAGATCAGGTGTATTAATTATTACGAGAACAGCGGGGAGGGTCTTTCTTTTTATGCAGGCATATTGTCTCAGTTTAGGCATCAGCATGGTTATACGTATGGGCATCATACGGCGCCTCATGATATTGAGGTCAGAGAGTTTACGACAGGTAAAAGTCGTCGTGCAGCTGCCCGTTCGTTAGGTATTAATTTTAATGTTGGTAAAAAGGTTTTAGCTAAAGAGGAATCGATTGATGCAGTTCGTCGGTTGCTTCCTAAGGTTTGGTTTGATAGGTTGAAGTGTGAGAAAGGAATAGCTTGTCTTCGTAGTTATCACAAGGAATTTGATGATAAGCGGCAGACTTTCCGCGTACAGCCTGTTCATGATTGGAGTTCCAATGGCGCTGATGCTTTTATGGAACTTGCCAAGAATTATCGGAATTTTAGTCAAGATAATTATCAACCTATGGCGACAGCCACTTATTCAGTATTTGGAGGTTAATTATGATTTTAGACGAACAAGATTTTAAAGACCTACTTGCCCGCTCGGTGGATCAATTTGGCGGCGGTGCCCCGAGTCCTCCTCCCCCGCCGCCTCCTCCCAAAGTTGACGATGAGGAAAAAAAGGATCGTGAAAAGCGATTATCGCGTGTTGCTGCTAGAAAGAAAGGGCGTCAGTCTCTTATTCATTCTGGAATACGTGGTGATACTTCCAGGGCTCCTGCTTTTGCGGCGTCTTTAACTGGCACTGCTCCAGAATCCCAAACTTTAGGATAGTGTGATGAAAAATGATGATGCTGTAAAAATGATGCTGAAAAGGCGTGATGGTAAGGTGGAGGAGCGTCAGGAATGGGAACCGTTTTATTCTTCGATTGCCAGGTATATTCGTCCGAGGAAAAAGTCTATTGATTCTTTTAGGACGCCTGGGCAGTTGAGTAATGACCATTATGATTCTACGGCTTGTGCTGCCAGTAATACTTTGGCATTGATTATGGCGGATACCTTGACTCCGAAGGCAATCGAGTGGTTTGGTTTTTCTATTCCTGAATCGAGTCCTTACAAGGTTTTAAATAAGAATGTGAATGTGAAGAATTGGTTGCGTGAGTTGAATATGGCTGTTTTTGATGGCTTGGCACAGTCTAATTTTTATTCTGTTATTAATGAAATTTATGCTGATTTTAATTCTTTTGCCACCGTGTGTTTGTATTTGGAAGAAGCCAGGTTAAAAAAATCCGGTTTTAATGGATTTAATTTTAAAGCCCTTCCTATTAGTTCCTATGTTTTTGCCGAGAATGATTTAGGTCTTGTGGATACGGTGTTTAGGGATTATGAGTTTTCTGTTCGCCAGCTGTATCAGCGTTTTGATAAGGCTACAATTCCTGCCAAGTATAAGCCGAAATTAGAGAAGACGCCTGATGATGCGGTGAAGTTGGTTACTTGTATTTGTCCTACTGAGGATCTTCCGAAGGCTTTAAAATCTAATCGTCCTTTTACTTCTCTTGAGATGCTGGAAGAAGATAAGGTTATTTTAGAGTCAGCGGGTTATCACGAGTTTCCTTATATGGTGGGGCGTTGGGATAAGGCTTCTGGTGAGGATCGTGGGCGTGGTCCTGCTGCGGTTGCGATGGCTGATATTCTGAGTTTGAATGAATTAAGGCGACAGGAATTGATTGGATTACAGAAAGCGGTTAATCCTCCTATTCTTTCAGGGGAAGAAGGTTTTGTCGGTACAGTCAAGATGATTCCGAATGCGATTGTTTATTCTCGCAATCCCAGGGAAGTTCGTACGATGCCTTCCGAGCTTCGTTTGAATTTGTCTTCCCTCGTTGCGGATAATTTGATCAAAGGCATTAAAGATATGTATCTAGTGGATCAGTTGAATCTGCCTCGGGGGAAGGCTATGACTGCTGAAGAAGTTATTACTGTTCGTGGTGAAGTTGAGCGTTTGCTGGGTCCAACTGTTTCAAGGTTTGAATCGGAGGTGTTGGGTCCGATGCTTGAGCGTTGTGCTGCGATTATGGTTCGTGCGAAGGCTATCTCTGAACCTCCACAGGAGTTGGAGGGTTTAGATACTTTGGATATTGTTTATACAGGGCAGTTGGCTCGAGCTCAGAAACTCGCCCAGGTTCAGGCAATTCAGCGTTGGTCGCAGATGAATGTGGAATTTTCTTCTGCTGATCCGGGTGTTCTGGATGTTCAGAATTTACAAGAGGCATCTCGGTTTGCAGCTCCTTTGATGGGTGTTCCGCCTGAGGTTGTAAGGGATAAGGCTGAGACGGATAAGATGCAGGCTGATAAAGCTGCGGCTGCTCAAGCTGAGAAGCAAGGTCAGCAAGTTCAGGATAGTGCTGAGTCGATTAGTAAGACAGCACCTTTATTAAAAGTTCTTGGTGAACAAGGTGGAGGAATATTAAGTGGCACCCAAAGTCAAATCCCTGCGGGAGTATCCTGATTCAGAGGACGCTCTTGATGAGGCGTTTTACAGGACGTTCAATAGTCTTGATGGAAAACAGGTTTATGAATTGTTGGAGAGTGTTTATCACTCTGTTTCTTCCTTTGAATCTGATACGCATATGATGGCGTATAAGGAGGGACAGCGTTCTATCTTTTTGCAGATTAAAACGAGGATGGATAATTACCTGAATCGTGATGTTAGGAATAAGAAATAGTTATGCCTTTACCTGCAGCAATATTAGCGTTTGTGGCACGAGAGGGAATTAAACGTGCTGCTCAGAAGTATGGACCGTATGCGGCGTTGATTGCCAGGAAGATGTTTGTTAAGAAGTCTAAGAAAATTAGCGATAAGATTAAACAGGCTAAGCAGAAGAAAGATTCAAGCCGGAAGGATTTGGACGAACAGATTATCCAGACGGACAAGAAGAATAATATTCATAGTCGTAAAAAACTTGGATTTGCTTTTGAGGAGTATCTTCGTTGGGGTAAAAAACTTATTGATTTGCAAAAACAGTTTGAGTCGATTCGAACGAAGAAAACCCAGCCAATTATAGATCCTAAAAAACCAAATAAGCCCTTCCCTTTTAAAGATTGGAAAAAGGAGGCGGCGGATGAGTTTAAGAAGTTTAAGGAAGATGCGGAAAATGCTTTAGATGATCAGGTTTTAAATGCACCTAATATGGGTCGGCTGAATAAGAAGATTGATGAATTTACAAGTGAACTGAAGCGGCGAAAGGCAGAACGGCCAGCAAGGATGAAGGAGATAGATTTGGAAGAACGTAGAAAATGGGAGCGTGATTACCCTGATAAGCCATTGCCTCCATTGCATCCTTGGAAGCAGGCTGAATATGAAGAATACGTGAGGGGTGTGGAGGGGCAGGAGGCGCGCCGCGAGGATAAAGAAGAAAAACAGAGATTGAGAGCTTCTAAGAAAATCTGGAGTAAGAAACAGAAGGAAAGATTTACAAAGCCATGGAAGCAACATTGGCTGAATGATGAAAAGGGTGGGCGAGAGATGACAGAAGAGGAATGGCGTGACTATTACCCGGAAGAGTATAAAAAATGGGAGCGGGAGCATAAGCCCCCCGGCGATGAGTTGGATCGTTTAGAAAGGAAAGATTTTGTTCGTGGCAATTTAGACAGGATTAAGCGACAGAAAAAGTCTGTTAGTGAATTTCGTGTCTTAGCCGGTGAAGAATCTGATGTGCGTTCTCTTCCTCATAATTATTCGCAGAGGTCTGTTGACAAGGATATGAATACTCAAGATGAGGGATTGACTACGAAAGATGTTTTGCGAGGTGGACCTACTTCTCGCCATCTGATGAATGCTCCTGTGGCTGCAACTGTGGTTGCTGGTGGTGTAGCAGCCGCGTTATTGAAGAAGAAGAAGAAGCAGCAGCAGGTTGAGGAGCCTCCTTTAGCTAAGGATTTTCCTGAGTGGGGTGAATAATGGTAGCTACTTATAGTGGTGCTCAAAATCAAGCAGCTGATGCTCCTTTCATGCCAACTACTTTTGCTAGTCCCGTTGCTGTTATTTATGGATTGGGTTGGTGGGTTAGGAAGTATGGGCAGCTTTTAGGCGCGAAGAAGTATGAAGCGGCAAGGAAAGCTGAGCAGGCGAATGCTATTGCATCTAGGAAAAATAATGTTAAGGAGCTTGATGCTAGTGCTAAGCGTTTAAAAGATAATACAATGGGTGATCTCAGGGATTTAGAGGTTAAGAATCCTAAGGCTTTTAAAAAAGTTTCTCCTAAAATACGCAAGCAATATGGCAAACAGAAGGGTCAGCATTTAGAGAAAACGAGTCAGCGTTATCAGAGTATTCACGGTGAGAAGGGTTGGGGTGGTCCGAAAACGAAGAAGCAAGCCGAGAAGGAATTAGGTGAGGCTAAGAAATTTCAGAAAAAGTTAGATAGTCACGCTATGGATCGAGATAAACCATCTACTAGTAAATATAATCCAAAGAAAGGCGAGAAGACTAGACGGCCTGCTAGTTTATTAAAAAAGCCTAAAAAATAGGGGCATTGATATGAGAACTGTTGGTATGGGTGGTGGTGGTGCAGGGCGTAGACGCGGTGGAGGTTGGTGGGGAAGTGGCAAAAGTTTAAAGAGGGCTAAAAAAAATCAATCTGACCCCGAAGCGAATGCTAAGTTTAAGGAGGCGATTGGTAAGTCTATGCTTCGTGCAAAGCCTGGTTCTTCTATGAAGACAAAGGTTACAGGTCGGAAAGGATGGGATCTTTCTTCATCAAAACCTGGTTCTACTATGAGCACAAAGGTTGCAGGTAGAGGGGCTGGCAGTAAGGAGCCGTGGAGGAATAAGGTGAGTAAATTGTTGAAGAAATCTGCGGAGAAATCTCATAAACCGCGACGGCTGGGTAAGAAAGCAAAGGCGGTGGCTGGTCTTGGTTTGGCTGCTTCTATTTGGGCGGCAATGCAAGGGAAGAAGAAAAAAGATAAGAAATCTAAAAAATAGGAGGTTTTATGTCTGAAGAAATCACTGAACCCGTTGAAGATGCGGCTAATTCAGGTGGTGGCTTATTGGGTGAGCAGGTTGGTGGAGCATCTTGGATGCAGGATTTGCCTGATGATCTAAGGGAAGATGGAAGTCTTGCGAAGTTTAAAGATGTGGCTTCTCTGGGTAAGGCTTATAAGCATATGGAGTCTTTTCGTGGTCAATCTATTTCGATCCCGGAGGAGCGTGACTCGGAATCTATGGGTCCGATATGGGATAAGTTAGGGCGTCCTGAATCTCCCGATGGTTATGAGTATGAGCCACCAGGGAAAATTGATACGGGCGAATATAATTTTGAAAACCAGAAAGAGTTTTTAACTCAGGCTCACGAGCAGGGTTTCACCAAGGATCAGGCTAGTTTTGTTCTTGATTATTATAACAATATGGCCTTTGATTCTATTAATGATATTCAGAATTTTCAAGCTAAAGTTGTTGCGGATAATACGACTGCATTACAGAAAGAGTGGGGTACGGCGTATGATGAGAATCTTTCTATGGCAGTTAGAGCTTTTGATGAATTTGCCTCTGATGAGGATCGTGAGTTTCTTGGCTCTAACAATTTAGATTCGAATCCTACTTTGATTAGGTTGTTTCATAAGGTAGGTACGGTTCTTTCTGAGGGTAGCTTTACAGGCAATGTTGGTGGGAATAGGATGTTGAGTCCTGTTGTTGCTGAGAGCGAGATTCAGGCTATTCGTAATGATGCGAGTCATCCGTTAAATGAGGCTTATCATTCTGCTGATCATCCTGATCATCAGAAGGCTATTGCAGAGATGGAGAAGTTGTATAATTTAGCTTATGATGAGGAGACATAATGGGAGACGGTAAACCGATTTCTTGCCGTCAGTGCAATCATTATGAGGATGATAGGTGTAAGGCTTATAATACAGTTGTATCTAATGCAGATTTAGTGTATATGTTATGTCCAGCCTCAGATAGGATACAGGTCCCGCCTGAGGTTGTTCCTCCTTCGTTTGTTGTTGCTCTTGGGGAGAAGGTTGCTGCTGGTCAGCAGCCTTCCCCTAAGGCTTCTAAACGGCGTGGGAAACGGAAAAAGAAACCCGCATAAGTCGGATAATTTCTTTTCCACCTACCGATAACCCGTCAGGGCCGGAATCTTTTTTAGGGGATTATCCCCTGGAGGAGCCCGAATGATCGGCTAACTCTTCTAATTTAATAATCTAGCTTAAGGAGTTAGCTAATGTCTCAACAAATTACTAAAGCGTTTGAGCAAGACTGGGCGGATACGTTCATCCATCTCTCTCAACAGAAAAACTCCAAGCTTGCCAATGCGGTACGCATGGAGAGCGTAAATGACGCTAAGGCCTTTCATTTCGATAGGTTAGATAGTGTAATTATGCAAAAAGCTGTGAGTCGTCACGAAGACACTCCGTTGACTGAAGTACCTTACAGTCGAAGGCGTGTGACGTTTAATACCTTTAGAGCTGCTGATCTTATTGATAATCCTGACCGTGTCAAGATGTCTAAAGATCCGACAAGTCCGACTATGAAGACTTTGTTGATGGCTCTTAATCGTCAGAAGGATGACGAAATTATTGCTGCTGCTTCAGGGAATGCTTATTCGATAGATGAGAATGATTCATCTACCTCTACGGCTTTACCTGCAGCTCAGAAAGTAGCTCATGGTTCAGCCGATCTTACACTGGCTAAAATTATTAGTACCAAGAAGAAACTTCTTGATTCTGATGTTGATCCAGATGCAGAGCCTTTGTATTTTGCTATAGGTCCTGCTCAGTTGGAAGCGTTGCTGAATAATACGACTGTAACGAGCTCAGACTATAATTCGGTGAAAGCTCTTGTGAATGGTGAAATTAACACCTTCATGGGTTTCCACTTCATTGTTTCTACAAGGCTTGCGGTTGCTTCTAGCATTCGATCGTGTCTTGCTTGGGCTAAATCTGGTATTGGTCTTGCCATGAATGGTAATGCTAAATCCCGTATTACGGAACGTTCTGACAAGAATTACTCTACTCAGGTTTTCATCGAAGCTTCAATGGGTGCTACCCGTATCGAAGACGAGAAGGTAGTCGAAGTCTCTTGTGATGAATCTGCGTAATTAATCTTATAAATAAGGAGTAATTCAAATGGCTACAGCAAAAGGAATCGAGATTACAAAGCTCGATGCTACTCCTCGTACTCTTATGGAGGCAGGAAGTGGCACAGGTAAAGTGCGTGTTTTTATGGATACGATTGCCGCTGGCACAGGGGATATCGATGATAATGATATTCTTATGATGGCTGAAATTCCGTCTAATTCTAAGGTTATCAGTATTAAGGTTTACAATGATGACTTGGATTCAAATGGATCACCGGCATTAGTTACTGACGTTGGTCTTTATAACGGCGGTACTAAGTTTAATGATACTGATGCAAGTGCAACTGCATATGCCGCAGAAGGTGTTATTGATAGAGATTGTTACGGAACGGTTAGTACGGTTCTTCAGGCTGCTGTAACGGCTGGAACTGAATTTCGTTTCGAAACTCTTAATATCAACACGATTGCTAATTATGCTTGGGAAGATGGCGGTCTGACTTCAGACCCAGGTGTTCCCCTGCGTATTGCCTTGACGATTGAAACGGTTGCGGCTACTGCTGCTGCTGGTGATATCACCATGGTTGTTCAGTATGTTGTAAATTAATTATTGGAGGATAAGCAATGTCACACTTAGATAGGATGATTTGGTTTTTAGTCGGGTGGGCAGCTGCAGCTATCTTTTACTGGATGGTTTAATATGAGTTCTTTTACTCAGATTGCTTCCAATGCGCTTCAACAGCTGGGCGCTGCCCCGATTTCGGATATTGCCGAAAATACGGGGCGCGCCAAGCGTGTTAATGCGATTTACGAGGATGTAAGGGATGCTGTCATCAGGGACGCGTCATGGAATTTTGCCATGGTTCGTGTTCAGTTGGCGGCGCTTGCTGATGCGCCTGCCTTTACATGGTCGAAGCAGCATCAGTTGCCTGAGAATCCTTATTGCCTGAGGGTGATGGAGGTGTTTTCTGGTGATGAACGTATAGACCATGTTATTGAGGGGCGTAAGGTCCTTTCCGATTATTCCACTATAAATCTTTTATATTTAAAACGAGTTGTTGATCCTTCTCAGTTTGATGCTTTGTTTGTTGAGGCTTATGAGGCTCGTTTAGCGGCAGAGTTGGCTGTGTCTATTACTGGTTCTCGTGGGCTTTCGCAGGATTTTTGGGCTACTTATGATTCTAAGATTGCGAATGCCAGGTTGGTGAATAGTCAAGAGGGAACACCGGCTGCTATTCAGGCGAACTCATTAGTTGATGTTCGTCGTCGTTCTTTTATTGTGGATGATCAGAAAATTAAGGTTGAGTGATGAATGTCGAAATCATTTTCTATATATACCCATTTCAATACTGGGGAGATTTCAGATCGTCTTAAGGGTCGTGTTGATCTTGATAAGTACAAGCATGGTTGCGAAACCATGGAAAACTTTCAGGTTCTTCCCGAGGGCGGTGCTAAAAAGCGTGGTGGCATTCATTATGTTGCCGATGTAAAACCTACCGTTACGGGTTCCGAGTTGATGTCTAATGGAACCTTTGCAAGTAATATTACTGGTTGGACTGACAAATCTGTTGGTACTGGTTCTATTGCTCATTCTACAAATTTAATGAATATCGTTTCTTCTAATGCCAGTAATTATGGCTGGGCTGAGGAAGAGGTGACTACTGAGGCTGGGGCTTTATATATTCTTGGCTTTGTTGTTGGCACAGGTGCGTTGAATCTTCAGATTGGGACGGCTACGGGTGGTGAACAGATTTTTGCTTCTACGAGTATGGCTGTTGGTACTTATAGCACTGTTGAATTTCGTGCCTTAACGACTGCTACTTTTATTGGCTTTAAGCATACTGCAAGTGCTACGCATACGCTGGATACTGTGACTTTAAAGAAGGGCGTTACGGATGCAAAGGTGCGTATGGTTCGTTTCCAGTTTAGTGATACGCAGGCTTATATGCTTGAGTTTGGCAATCTTTATTGTCGGTTTTATAAAGATAATGGGCGGATCGAGCAGAGTGGTATTGCTGTGGAATTAGCGACTCCTTATCCAACTAGCGTTTTATTTGATCTTATGTTTTCGCAATCTGCCGATACCATGTTTATTGCTCATCGTGATTATGCGCCCAGGCAAATTGAGCGTACGAGTCATGTGGCTTGGACGATTAGCGAGACTTCTTTTATTAGTGCGCCTACTTCTTTTGTTTCTGTAGCTGATGCGATTACGAATGGTACTTTTAGAAATAACCTAACAGGTTGGACTGTTATTTCTGGTAATAATGTGACGGCAACGGGTTTTGATGTTGATTTGGATAATAGTGGTACTGATGCAATTATTCAACAAGCCGTGACCGTGGATTCCGGGCAGGCGTATATTTTAACTTTTAATTTTATAGATCACACGCAAACCACTTCTTCTGATGATCGTAATATAACTGTTCAGGCGGGTAGCACTGCTGGCGCGGTGAATCATTTAGCTGCTACGGAAGTTACTATTGGGCATCATGATTTTACTTTTACTCCTGGGGCCGCAACAACTTATTTACGTTTTTCAAATCTGGATGATGGTGTTGCTACTATTGGTTCGATTAGCATGAGACGAGTTTCAGGCGGTACTGTGGATGTGAATACTTATCCTGGTGCTGTTTCGTTTTATGAACAGCGTTTGTTTTGGGCGGGTTCGAGAAACCATCCTCAGACTTTTTGGGGTTCTCAGACGGGTTCTTATTTTAATATGGATCCTGCGACAGCTGATGCAGATCATTCTGTTCAATTTTCAGTTGCTTCGGATTCGCTTGATGCGATTGTGTGGATTGGTGCTGCACGTGATTTGATTATTGCTTCTTATGGTTCTGAGCATTCTGCTAATGGTGGTGTGGATAATGCTATTCAACCTGCGAGTATTAATGTGACTTTGCAATCTGCATTTGGTTCAGAGAGGATCACGCCTGTGAACGCGGGTCATGCTTTATTATTTGTGGCTCGTGGTGCTAAGAAGTTACGTGAGTTTATTTTTAATTTTGATGTGGATGGTTTTAAAGCTCCTGACATGACTTTACTTGCAGCTCATATTACGAATGACGGAATTACTCAATTAGCTTATCAACAGGATCCTGATTCTATTTGCTGGTGTACTACTGTGTCTGGTGAGTTGATTGGTTTGACTTATCTTGCTGATCAAAATGTTACAGCTTGGCATAGGCATCCTTTAGGTGGAACATTGGCAACCGTTGAGTCTGTTGGTGTTCTTCCTGATATTACGAAGGGTGAGGATCAGTTATGGGTTGTCGTGAAGCATCAGGTGAATGGAGTTGATTATCGTTATGTGGGTTATTTGGATCCTGATATATTTGCGGATCATGCGGTGGAATTGAATAGTCCTATTACTATTTCCGGGGCAACGCAGGCAAATCCTGTTGTTATTACGGCTACTTCGCATGGTTTGTCGAATGGGGACCAGGTGGATATTGAAAATGTCGTGGGAATGACCGAGTTGAATAGGACGCGATATACGGTTAGCAATCAATCAACTAATACATTTGAATTACAGAATATTGAGCCGACGCCTGTAAATGTTGATGGTTCTTCTTATGGAACGTATTTGTCTGGCGGGGAGGCTCGGTTATGTGTGACTTCTCTTTTTGGTTTGGATTATCTTGAGGGAGAGAGTGTTGATATTGTAGATCGTGATACGGTGGTTTATTCAGGTGTTACGGTGACTGCCGGTTCGGTTACTATTCCTAATGGTGAGCGTGTATCGAGAGTTTATGCTGGCAAGAGTTATACTTCTACTTTAAAACCTGTTCGTCCTGAGTTTGGTTCTCCCCAGGGAATGACGCAGGGCAAAAGAAAGCGTTGGAATAAACTTGGGTTGCGTTTAAGTTCTACCTTGGGTGGTACGGTTAATGGTGATGATATAGAATATTTAGAGGATCAGGTTATTACGGATAGGGGGTTATCTCTTTTTACGGGTGATAAGATGATGGATACTACGAATTGGGATCCTGATGGTTTTGTTACTATTGTTCAGGCAGAGCCTTTACCAATGACAATTAATGCTGTTTTTGGCGATTTGTCTGTTGGAGAAGTTTATGGATCGGATGAATAAGCGTGTGGAACCGTATACATTATATCATTCTATGTTGTTGGATTCGGATTCTGGGGATAGCGATTGTTTGCACAAAGTTGACCCTGGTACTAGCTTTTCTGGTGTTATTGGTACTGATCATGTCATCTGTATTGCTGGCGTCCAGCCGATCTGGGATGGAGTTGGGTATGCTTGGGTGAGATTTTCTCCTGATGCTCATGACCATAAGTTTTGGTTGTATAAGCATATAAGGATTTATCTTAATCATCTGGTTATTAAATGTGGTTTTTGGAGGGTTCATGCTACTGTGGCTTGCAATCATTTAGCGGGTTGTAGTTGGATCGAGTCTCTTGGGTTTGAGATGGAGTCTACGTTGAAGAAATACGGTCCTCATGAAGAGGATCATTATATGTATAGGAAAATTTACAATGGTTAAAAAGCGCAGTTTGTTTACTTTAATTTTTCTCGTGTTTGCCGTTTCAGGCCCATGGCTTATTGCTGCGGTTGTTATGTCGGTTGTGTCTGCTGGTATAGCTGTTGCGCAGGGTTATCAGCAAAAGGCGATAGCGGATGCGAATGCAAGAAATCTTCAGATTCAGGCTGAGCGTGAGCGTGCTGCGGCTGATAGGCAGGCTAAGATTGCAGCGCAGAGAAGGAAGCGTGAGCGTGCTAAAGCGTCTGTTGGTTATGCGGCTTCGGGTGTGTTGATTGATGAGGGTTCTCCTCTTATTGTTGAGGCGGAGGATGATTATCAGTCTGAGTTGAATGAGGCTACGATTCGTGCCCAGGGTGCGGATACGGCTTGGAAGGCGCAGTCTCAAGCTGGTATTGAAAGGGCTAAGGGTAGAGCAGCTGTAACGGCTGGTTATGGTCGTGCTGCTGGTAGTTTGGGATCTGGTGCTTCGTTAATGGGGGGTTCGACAGGAGTTCCTGGTGGCGGTG
>Ga0209337_1000276_pt1 | contig 40888 bp, 33 predicted proteins | sample LinPmetageLP53_FD_184044 | JGI IMG/M metagenome (GOLD analysis project Ga0209337, IMG submission 184044) | Marine viral communities from the Pacific Ocean - LP-53 (SPAdes) (version 2) | ecosystem: Environmental > Aquatic > Marine > Oceanic | place: Pacific Ocean | collected 2010-02-08
GGCAAGGACTACACGCTGGGGTTACTTAGTTTTAGGTTTGGTAGTATCTTCCGTAGCTTTTGCATCAGAAGCCTCAGCAGCACCTTCAGACACGATGGACCGTAAGTTTTGCATAAGGGATCCAGCTACCAGGGTCAGCAGGGCAGATGCCACACTGACATGTTCATCTTGGATAGCTCCAGTGCCCAGCATAATTATAAAGCCACCGATCAACAGCACTAGCAGTAGTGGTGTAGTCAGTGCGATATTTGTACGAGCTTTTTCACTTGCGCTTTGCCGCAATCTAATCTTAGCAAGCTCTAATTTAGCAGCAGCGTTTTCACGCGCAACTATAGCCTTATACTTAGCTTCTGCTTCGCGAGTTTCCTCTCGCTTTAGCTTTAGTGCTGATCGTTCATCTTTCACGATAAACGTGGCTCCATTAGCTGAAGCCTCATCCAAATCATTGTGTTTAGTTGGCATAAAGACATGTCCTTGTACCTAGGGGTAAGTAGTTAAGGGGTAAATTGAAGGCTTAAAGACTAGTCTCTTTTGTAGCCTAGGAAGTCGTATCGGAAAGTAACTTCTACCGTGGAGAACTCGTTAGTGGAGTAATTCTTTTCTGAGAAGCTAATACCTTGAGGGTACACACCGTAAAGTTCGATGGAAGCAAAAGGCTCATTTGCATTATCAAGCTCTAAGATTCTTAGCCTGTTCGCCTTTAAATTTCCAGTGCCTGCACCTCCAGGAGGAGATAAAGCAGCTACTTCTCCTGTAACAGGATTGTAGGTTTGAGAGAACCATGCCCAAAGAGCAGGAGTGGTATCGGTAAGTAGTTGGTTATCGAAAGTGATAGTAACCGCTTCAGGCGAAAACTTGCCAGGGTAGTACATCTTATCGTTAACTCTGTCCACTACGATCTCATCGGTTGCTCCTGCAACAGGAGAGACTTGCTTTGCAGCAGTAGTAAGACTTGTTTCATTTCCAGGAACACCTTCAAATCTACACTCAAACTGATACGTTCTTACAGAGTCTAATTGAGTAGAGACTACAGGCAATTCTCTGCCTGCTACGAAGGTTCTAGATGCTTTATATAGTGAGGTCATGATTACTATCCATTAATTGTTGCCGACTGGCTTGTAAGGTTTACTTCAAAGACAATCGTTTCAGCAGCCTTGGTAGGCTTAATTGTTACGGAACACCATAACTCGTTTCTATCCACTCTTAGGGGAGTATTCGTTCCCGAGTCACATTGAACTGCTCCTGCAACAATGGCTCTTCTAGCCTTGAGGTCACTTAAGAATGGATTAATAGCTTCCTCTACTAGCTCCCAAGTGAACACGTCATTGGGTTCAAACTGGAATGGCTTGCCAAGTTGAAGCAAAGTTTTTCTGATAAAGATCATCAGCCTTCTAACATTAACTCTATCAAGAGCAGTTGGAAGTCTTTGAGTGGTCTTTTGTCCAAAGATGGTAATACCCGCTTGAGGCTCCTTAGTGATCGGATTCACAGCATTTGAGTATAGTGTATCCTTATCCCCTTGGTTAAGAGGTTGCTCAACATCCGAAGGCTTAGTTAACCTGCCTCTTCTAAATCCAGCAGGAGCGAACCAAGGCTCTGCGATACTGTCTGTGAAGACACATTGCCTTGCAGCAAAGATGGAAGGATCATACCATTCTTCTGCCCCTGCGAAGGAATTGAATACTTGGACCCAAGGCCAGTATGCCGCAGCATAAGATGAGTTAACAGCAGCGGTTCGAGTCCCCTTACCATTCAACCAATCAACAGCGGCTTGAGTATTGCCGACCGCATATGGGGGAGCAATAAGTGCCAAGAAGTTCTTCGAAGATTCTCCAAGAGTGATTAAAGCATTTTGAACGTCTTGATCACTGATGCCAGGGATAGCGGCAATTGATATGTTTAGAGAATCATCATCAAGAGCATATATTCCAGTCTTGGTTGCAGCGGCTCCTATTAAAGCCGTTCTGTCTCCTGACCCATCCTCTGTAGCCCCGTAGCCACTGTTTCCTCCTGCTAGGCTGTAGGTTCCAGCAACAGGCTTTACAAATCTAGGGGTGGCTGTGCCTGCTACAAGTTCTCCATTGAAGCTAGCAGCCACAGATAGTTTTTCTCCGAACTGATCAGGAATGCCAGCGTAGGCTGCTCCCGCAGTAGTTATGACATCAGCGTAAACATAATCTGATTTGTTGTTTAACTCATTATTAACTAGCAAGAACTCCACCGAGTTTGCAGCAGAGGGAGAAAGAACAACTTGGAACTGTTCGACTTGAGCACCCTCACTGTTTACTGATAGTTTATCTTCTACTGATAAGTTATTGATTTCAACAGAAACACCTTGAGTGCTTCCATCTCTAAGTCCACTAAGATTATACCCAGTGCCAGGATAAACAGCTTCTGCTAGTAAATTAATACCATCCGATTGGAAACCTGCTGCTTGTACTCCAGCCCCGCTAGTGGTCGATCCGTTACCCGAAGCGTCCACAGTTTGAGCAAAAGTAAGCGTACTATTAGTATACCCAACAGCACTCACAAGAAGAGCAGCACCCGAACCAGCAAACTTAGAAGCTAAGAATTGATTTCCGGCACTATCCACATAAGCAAATACTGGTTGATCCCCTATAATGGCAGGATCGAAAGCATTGTAAAGAAGCGACTGCTTGGTAGGGTAAGTTGTAGATGAGGCTGGGATAGCGACTGTTCCGCTTATCTTAAAGTTTCCACCATTGTCAGACACACTGTAATAGATTGAGGAGGGCTGTGAAATGTCCCATCCAGCACCCGAAAGTTGAACTGAAGGGCAGGCTCCAAGAGTCACCACACCTGATGCGTTTGCTTTACCTGTTCCAGCAGCACGAACGAAGTAAAGTTGATTGGTAGCTTCGAGAATTTCTAAAGCACCCTCAAGCCCTTGTCCTGGCATTGGAGTCGAAGGCTTACCAAACAAAGATAATAGATTTTGCTGACTAGTAACCAGAGTAGGCTTATCTACCGGACCTTTATCCGCGAAACCAACAATACCCACAACGCTGGAATTAACATTGGGGGTGTAAACTGAAACGTCATTTTCAATGACTACAACGGAAGGACTAGTAGGTAATGCCATGGTTATGTACTCTTATTTATTTGCCTTTTTTTAACTTCAAAGACTTGACTGGCTTTGGGGGAGCAAGAGCAGGGAACACAGGATCCTCTACATGCTTTATCGTAGCCATTCTCCTCTTAACTAAGTTCTCAGCGATTGAGCTACTCCAACTATCAGGGGTCTCGATTGAAGACTTGGGGGCTACAAATATATCTTTAAGTCCTTCTGGAGTAGTAAAGGAAATATAAAATCCCTGTAAAGATGTGTTTTTTACGATTTTCATATAAATAGCTCCTACCTTATTTACCTCTAATCCTTGATAATTTTTGTTAAATTGTCTGTGCCTGTTTCTCTGACTTCAAGTCTTGAATTACTATCATTCTTAATTACTGTTTCGTGATGGAAGGACGTGATCTCCCCAGTGTTTGTAACAGTAAATTTTGGACTAGGAATGTAGGTTTCTAACGTGACGGTAATAGATTTTTGAAGCACCCTATCTTGGGCATCTTGGGCTGTCACCGACCCTAGGTCTTGCTCCGACTCAATAAAACATTTATTAAAATCAGAGTATTTTGTTCTTACATTTATCTCAGGATTAAACTTTCCAAAGATGCTAGAACGCAACATGTCCATATCGGCTTTATACTTGGCCCAGATATTTATCTCATAAGAAAGATTTATTGGTCTGGGAGGAAAGCTTAATACTCTAGTAGCTCTAAGCTTTTCAGAATCCCAAAAAGTTTCGTTAATGAGCACGGGTCTGTATCTCAAACGCTCATCTGAGTTATCTGTTCCCGATTCCACTATAGAAATCAATGGAAGGATTAAAGTGTTATCTGCCTTAGCTCTACTAACAATTCTCTCAGGGCTACCATAAGTAGACTTAACTCTTAATTTATTATTATTTCCATCAAAGTAATGAAGATTACCAAAGATAGAAAGCAACTCTCTTAGACTCTCCTTGTATACATTAGCTACAGAAGGTTTAATCTTGTTGGTAGTTAGCTCATGTATTTGCTGTTTGAGTCTAGTAGTATTCACTAGATCTTACCTCCAACATCATCCGTTCTGTTGAAGTAACTTTCATTATGAATTTCCTTAGTATCTCTAAGGACCTTAGCGTGGACTAAAAGATGATAAACCCCATAAGCCTCAAAGCTATCCTCTTGAACTTCGAATACTTCAAACTTAATGCTTTGGAACTCAGGCTCTAGGACATCCCCAATGATCAAAGGTCTCCCGAGAATGTTTTCAGCGTAAGACTTATTAAATATAAATACTTGATCTATTTGAATCTCTACACCAAACTGTGATAAGTTTTCCTCTATGGGTCTGGGGTCGTAATGTGCCCACAACTTAACAGGTTCTCCCGCAATAGCCTTCTTACGAGATTCCATGTACACATCATCAACATCATTAGACTCGACATACTTGTATACAGATATTCTAGATCCTGCTAGCTTAATGTTCTCAGCATCAATTAGATTGAATAGATTCTTATCCTTAACCTTTTTGAATAAGGAAAGCCTAGAGTCTCTCTCCTCAGGAAAGTTAGTAGGGGGCGTGGTTACTTTGTACCTCATATTAAGTAGGGGTTAGAAAATATCGAATAATGGGGGCTGCTCTATCTCCGTTTTAAGCTCTTCAATTAGCATCTGCTTCTCTTCTCGTGATTCGGATAATAATGTATCACCGTCAAGCCTAGAGCCTCCTGAGGGGCCTGGGAGAGTTTGATACTTACCCCTAATTCTTCCTAGGATTTCTTTAGATACGGCTAACGAATATCTTTGAATCCAGTTCTTGTATGCTGGGTGTACTGTCTCAGCATCTAAGGCACGGAACTCCAGAAGAACTCCTTCCTCATTACTTTCAGGCACCGGGAAAATGTGTAAGTACCTGTTGTTTATCAACTGCCAAGACGATGCCTTACCCAAGACATTCTTTACTTGCTTTAAGTATTGCTGCATTAGCAAATACTGACTCACGTTGTAGTTGTTGAACATTCCAGAGTTAGTAAAGAACATGATGGAGAAATCATATTCTAAGGATCCAGGACTTGCGCCAAACTTAAAGAAGTCTCTTTGATACCAAACATCATTTAAGTTGTTTGCCACCTCCGCAGGAAGCTCGTAAACATTAATATTAGCAGACGTTTGAAAGCTAGCATACTGGGTAAGCCAATCAGGCGAATGATACTCTAACTTTGATATGGCTTCTTCAATGCAGATCTCTACCTGAAAGTCTTCTAACTCTACATCTACAACAGGATACCCAAGCCTAGCAAAGACAAAGTCTTTAACTGTGCGCTCAAAAGGCTTCCACTCTCCAGTCTCAGTTGCGTCTCTATTGTTTAGAGACTTCGTCTTAGGCTCAGGATCAATCTGATCACTTAACTTATTGCCTCCATACTTTCCATACGAAGATCCATAACTGGTTAGGGTAGGTACTCCTAATTTATCTGCCATGTAATTATTTACCCTTCCTATAAAAAAAGGGTTCAGATATAATCTGAACCCTTTCTTATCTTTTAACTAAGAGTTAACTCTTAGACGATGTCGCCACCTACTGCGTAGGCACCCTGGAAGAGTTCACCCTCGTTACCAGTGTTACGGTAGAGTTCCGGTGTCATGAAGTCAGCACCAGTTCCGATCAGTCGGATAACTCGGTAGAACCTAGAAGCAGGTTGCACTGCGGCCTTACCGTAGCGAGTCAGGATACCCTTTCTCGGTTGGAAGGTCTCAGGATCCACGACCGTATCCAGCGGTTGCAGCGGGATGTAAGGGCAGTAGAAGAAGCCTGCGTCCATCGGGCTTGAACCCTTGTAGCCAACAATGATCTCATCGTCAGGGAACATCGGGTCAACAACCAGATCATACTTACCAGCAAACTTACCCTTGTAAGTGATTTGGCTTCCAGTCGTGTTCGTAGGACCGTCTTCTCTAGCAAGACCACCCTCAAGCTTCGCAGCCGACTCAAGCAGCGTAGCAATCACTGGCGAAGTAATCAAGACGTTACCCGGACCACGAAGAGTAGTCTTGTAGATGTCTTGGCTTGCGTGATTGATCAGAGCAAGGACGTTCGAGTAGACTTGACCCAAGTGCTGTGGAGCAAAAGTAGTCGTGCTATCCGTAAACCGCTTCAGGTCCATCACGAAGATGTTGGAGTACTTTCTAGCGATACCGCCAGTACCGTCAGTGTCTCCCTCAGTGGTCAGAGGAGCATTAAAGTCATACTCGTAAGCACCAGCAACAAAAACACCACCGTTTGCAGTAGTGGCCGTGGAACCGCCGTTGCCAGTGAAGTTATCTGCACCGGGCTGGTGAAGACTCTCAATATCCCAACCACCGCCATTCGCAGCAGGACCATAAGCGATCATGCGAATGTCTTCGATCAGTTCACGGTCAATCTCAAGGTTCATTTCCTTCGAGAGAAGATCCGTCAGTTCAGCTTCCATGTCAAGGTTATGGTATGCCTTAAGGTCTTGAGCAGCTTCGAGCGTCCAAACGGCTCTCATCTTACGCTCACGAGCTTGCACGGTCTGCTTCTGAATGTGCATGTTAACCTCAGGAATGAGGCTACCACGAAGTCGCTCACCAGCCGAAACGGCGTAGCCTAGGATCGAGGTACTACTTGGGTATGAAGCAAGTTGACCACCCATCGTAGTCGAAGGCGAACCGTTGCGATCATTAAGAACATTGGACAGGTCAAAGCTAGAAGCCGTAGGAGCAGCAAATTCGCCAGCCCGAAGACCACTCGCAGGACCAGCAGTCCCAGCCATCCAGTTAGCGTTACCCGCCATAGCGGCTTGCGCTGCGGTGCCAGTAAAGGAACCGATTGGCTTTGCCGTCAAGTTACGTGGCGTGATGTTGAACTTGGAGTACATCGTTTGCTCAACGTTATCATGTGCTCTGGAGTTGCCCATGTAGAAGATTTGCGAAACCGGGCCGTCCATGGCCTGGGTAGCACCGATCTTGTTGAACATGAGTTCCGGGTACATGCGACGAATCATTGGGAAGGCGAACTTTTGGAAAGTGCCGATCTTACCCGTGGTCGTAGCGGTTTGGCTTAGTGCCTCTTCGTTAAGAGTGTTACTCTTAAAAGCTTTTGCTTGGTTTTCAAACAACCGAGCAGTTTGATAAGCGATGTGATCATCCGCGATACCATCAAGGAGTGGTTCCCAACGCTGTAGTAATTCAGTTCTGTCTATAGCAGTCATACTATTATCCTCTCAAATTATTATTGAGTTTGTCTAACACGCCTTGATTTATCCATTCGTTAGAATTGACAGCGTGGTTCTCTACTAACTTTTCACTAGCTTCCTTCACTTTGAAGTTATCTTCACTAATGACGAGTGCCTGATCAGAAAGTTTCCTTTCTGCATTAGAGTTTTCCTTAAGTCTACGGGCAATCTTCTTGACCTCGCCTAGGGACTCCTCTAACTTAATGTTCTTGTCCGAAGAGACCTTAACCGATCTCTTAAGATTAATGTTTTCCTTTAGGAGCTTATCTAATTGGTGGAGGAGAGCATCGTTCTTCTCTTCCTGTGCTTCACCAATAGAAGCTAAGGCATCCATTGCGTTTAGTTCGTCTTGAGGGTTAAGCTCAACAGCGAACATCGAACGGACACTTTCAAACATTTGAGCGTTTCTAAATGTCTCATTTTCCAGTTCAAGCTCTTTAAGGGCTTGCTCCTTTAACTTCTCCACGTTACCGCGAATAAATGAGGTTACCTTGGTGGACAGGTCTTGAACCTCTTCTTGGACCTTTTGTTTTATAGTTACGGAGATGAGACCCGCTACCTTCTCAAGGGTAGACTCATCTAAACCCTCGGGCAAGTAACTTGCAACATCCTTAATAACTTCTGATGTGTTTGACATAATAGAACCTCTATGTAGTTATGTAGCTAATTGTAATAACTTTAAGTTTTTTATTTATCGTTAGTAGGAAAAGTTTCTGCCGTGGGTTACTTCCCCATCCCGCTTGTATTCATCGCGGCTTGCTGTTCTCTTCTTAGCAGGTTTCTTCTTAGCAGGTTTCTTCTTAGCAGGCTTTGGACCAACTTTCTTCTTCTTCTCGCCTCTCCTGGGAGAGTGCCTCTCTCCAGGGGTATGCCTTCTATCTCTACCTAAAGAGATATCATCCATGTCTTTGCTACCTTGCTCAACATCATGTCTCTCGGATCGGTTAAGCTCACTAAGATAGGTATTGACTGCCTTAGAAATACTTTCTTGGAAGCTGGCAGGCTCCTTCTTTGCAGCCTTCTTCTTTGCAGCCTTCTTCTTTGCGGCTAGAAATTTCTTCGGGTCATCTTTAATCGAGCCTTCTTCGACCTTTTTGGATTTCTTAGCCTTCTTTCCCTTTAGCTTACCCACGAGAATGTCAGCAAATGTAGTCTTACCGTCGCCATTCAAATCAGGGAACTCACTCTTCTCACCCATCGAACCTTCATCTTGATTTGAATTGCCTCTAAGCATTTCAAAGTCTTCCGAGTCGAGCTTGCCGTTTTTATTCCTATCAAGCTTTTTTTGCTTACCCTTAAGGGCTTTATTGATCTTGCTTTCAAGCATCGTGAGAAGAACTCTATCCTTCTTATGCTTTGAAACAATTGCTTGAGCACGCTGGCTGTTTTCTCTCATGGATTCACATATTCCAGGGAAGGCTCCTTTAGTAGAAGGATCGGAAACCAAATCAAAAGTAATAAGTTTGAAGTCTTCGTTAACAACCTTGCCCGTAGTGCCCTCAGACACACTACCCAAACCACGACTCGAAATGCCAATCTTCACATTATCGTTAAGAAGAGCTTCCACAATCTTGCCGTTAGGAGTTGACAAGATCTCAGCCTCACCCATAACATCACCATTCTTCTCAACCCAGAGCTTGGTGATTACGTGGGATGCCTGTGAAAGATGGATCGCATCGTTAGCAGGGTGATCTAAAGCACCTACCAGTGAGCGATCTCCAATCTTTTCCTGAATAGCCTTTACTTGGTTCTCCAGGATCTTACGAGGGTATACTCGACCATTATTGTTCTGCTCGTCACATTTCTGAAACTTGCCAAGAACCTTAAGACGTTTGTTAGCTTTAGTTCCTTCGTTAATAACCTGGAGCTTGTCCAGAACAGTATACTCTACTAATAGCATGATTATTTTTTCTGTTTGCGAGACCAGTATTTCTTGCCTCTAAATTTTTCACTCTTCTGCTTGCCATGACGAAGCATAGTTCGCACTGAGTACTTCTTTACATCAGAGAATTTGGAAGGTATTGAGCCAGGGGAGAAACCCTTAGCTGTTCTGCCTCCGACTTCCTGCTCATCATCCTTTCCCCACTTCTGCTTAGTGATTACGTATAACCTGTCTGAGCCTTCAGTTGAAAAAATTTGGCCGAGGAATCCCTTCTTCAAAGCATCCGTGATCGACTTGTAAACTTTCACCCTAGACTTAGAAGCCTTGCTGTGAGTTTTCTTAGAAGAAGATTGCATCTTCTCTCTACCTTTAGCTGACCCCTTAGCCTTAGTGGCTCGGGTTTCATTTATTAATTTTAGTAGATCCATTCTTCTTTACCTTGAAAGGCTTCGCGCTCTTAGGAGGATAAGCATCACTCTGACGCTTAAGCATTAACTTTTTCCCAACGCCTGTTCCAAGGCATCCGGTGCTAGTCATCTCAGACATAACGACTTTGGCCTCTTTAAGTAACTCTGAGAGTCTCTCTACAAGACTTTGCATTCGCTCTTCTAGCCTTTGAGCTTCGGACAAAGAATCCTCTTGAAGAGGCTCTTCATTCTTCTGCTCATTTAAAGGAGAGGCTCCTGCAAACGAAAGAATAGAATTAACGTAATCGTCAGATACCTCTACACTCCCCACATCAAGTATGGGCTTTGCCGGAGCAGTAGGGTTATCCATCTGCTTCGTTAGAGCTACCTCTTTCACCTCAGGAGTTCCAGCCAGTATCCCTTCTGAAAGGGCTAGCAACTTCTTCATATCATAAGACATAAAGATTACTCCTCTTCGTATTCTTCTTCTAGATCCTCGTCAGACTCTTCTAAAGTCTCACCTTCAGATTCAACAGCCTCGTTTAGAGCGTCGAGAATAAACTCAACACACTCGGCCATACTTTCCTCCGACACAGGAGCATCAAGCTCCGACTCGCAAAGAGGGCAGGCATGCTCGGCTTCCGACTCTTCCACAACTTCAGCCTCTACTTGGGCTTCCGCTTGGGAAGACTCATCGATCTTGCCAACCAAATGATTAGCGGCTAAAACAGACTTGACGTATTCGTCACTAACATCTAAGTACTTCATAATAAAAATCCTATTAAAACTCCGGGTATCTATATGTATTTATTCCGTCGGGATATAAATGATAAAAATATTAGCAAGAACTACCGAGGAATCACCCTAGCATCGAAGGATACCTCTTTTGTGATTACTGAAGTAGCCAATCCATAGATAATTCTAACCGTAGTAGGTAGAAGCTTTAAGAATCTCTTAGCATTCGCAGGGTCTCTAGGAGGTATGAATCCTGGGAGCAACGTCAAACTTCCCGCATTATCTACAGTAAATGGACCCTCCACCATTTCAAACCTCACAAAGGGATCTAATGGCTGTAAGAATATAGGAGGTGCAGTGGAGGGTAAAGTAGGAGCACCTTGGTTCTGATAACTAATAAACGAGTTCCCAGTAAATTCCTCTTCAAGATTTATTCTAAAGCCATTAGAAGGCTGTGGTGTAAGAGCTTCAGGCTTCCAAGAATTCCAGGACTCTTCTATTCCATCTAGGTTAGAAGTGAAAGTTATGGTCATGTCAGCTAAAAGATTTACATTATAGGATACACCAATGTTAGTAACCACATATCCAACTTCTTCACCGACATTTGCTTCAGGGGAGCCTCCAGGGATAACTTCGAGGATATTACCTCCACCGTTTGCATATACAGTACCCGCAAGAGTTTCAGCAGCATCTCCACACCCCATAGGATCTCCGTCTCGTATGACTGGAATTGAATTTACGAATACAGTAGGACTGCCCTTAAGGGCTATCACATCGTGAGTAGTAGGAGGACTCGTACACCCCGGAGGATGAACGGTTAAGTCGCCTTCAACTATAGCTAACTGTCCCTGCACATAAACACCGGAAGGGCTGTTGAGTTGAGACTCCATTGGAGCAGGAGGCCAGCAGTGACCCTGAGTAAGATCTCCTTGTTTAGCAATCAGAGGCATTACCTGTCTCCTTTCTTTATTATGACCCTATCGTCATCACTTAAGATTTGATTGGATAAATCCTTATCCGACTTGAGAAGATAGTTTATTTTCATGTTGTGCCTAAATCCTCTTTCTAATCTGTTTATCAATTCGTTATTATAGTCGTAGAATAGCTCACCTACTCTGTTGAGAGGCATTCTCCTAAGAACATCAAACCATAAAATTTCGTCTGGGCTGTAGGTAGTGTGAATAAAGTCTAACACCTCCTTCACCATAAACGAAGTTCCTGTGGATGATACAGGAGAACTGCTAGTTTGATACGACCCATCCCTATAGAAAGTTTCCGTGTACAAGGGAGAATTAGCTTCGTATTTGTATAATATATTTTGGGTATCGTTAGGCTCTACTAATCCAACCTTAAGATCCCCTCCAGTACTATTATATAAATTCTCTTGCTTTAACTCAGGGTTTCCGGCAAAAGAATCATTTCCTCTAATGCTAGGTCCAAACTTTAAAAGTCTTGTTACTGAGGACTCGTAAGTGAGTATAGTGGAGAACCCATTAAACGGATTAAACTTAGAGCCTACCACAGGAGTTATTATTAATCCAAAAGGAATATTCTTTGCTATAAGGACTCCTCCAGGATAATCCTTACCAGTACTTACAGCCTTGAAGTTAATATCATTTTGGCTAAGGCTAACAGTTGAAGTGTCTAGGATATACCTGTATAGAGGATCTCGATAATCAATGTTGACCCTCGTGATAGACATACCATTATTCTTAGTGTATTCGTCAATTGAGGCTTGATCTTCTAAGGTATTATACTTGGCAGAATAAGTAGAGACTAAGGGGTTTGCATTATTTTCTAATCCTATCGACTCTAAATCGACAGTCATAAATAGAGGCTTCAAAGCAGAAGCTCCTAAGTCTCCCGCAACTAACTCGTTATGTTCTACTAATGAAGTGGCAGTTAAGACAACATCGGTAGACTGACGGAATAATTTAAGTGCGTTATACCTAGTATCTTCTGAAACATAGTAGGTGCTAGCAGATTCGTTTGTGGTTACTAAAGGCTTGCAATCTAAATTATTAAGCTGATTGATGTACATGTAGTAACCATCTCCATCCCCCGTAGGAACAGAAACACTTTTCTCTAATCCAGAAAGAGTAACACAAATTCCACTATCCGAAAGGAATATGTCTTGATTCTTTTCTACACCATAACCTGATCTACAGATAGTACACTTAGCTCTGACATCGGTGTTTAACCTTCTCTGCCTACGCATTTGACGCTGCCTTAGGTTTACTTGCCCTTCTGAATCTGCCAGAACAGACTCTGATGCAATGACTCCCAGACCGGCCCTCTCAGAAACTTCTTTATTTTGAAGTCCTGTGTATACTATCTTTTTATTATTTTTCTGAGACCTAGCAAGATTAAGGTAGAACTCCTCATCAAACTCATTTAATGTTCCAGTGATAATGTGCTTTCTAAGCATCTCTAGGAAAGCAGTCTCTCCTACAAGCTGACCTCCAGGAAAATTAATAGTCTGAAATGCCTGAAGTAACTCATTGCTTATGCTGGCTTTAACATCCTCTAAGCTTAAGTTAAAGAACGATTCGTTCCACACCCCCGTGGATCCCTGATTGTTAACTAAAATTGCCACTGGCTCGGGAACGGCACTCCTAAAGATATTTTTATGATTGTATACCACACTGTTGTTAGGTGTGGTATTGATTAGTTCCGGGGAGAAAAAGTTATACTGAGGATCGTAAAGGTTAGAACCAGTATTAGCTAAACCAGGATTAGGAGGGTCTTGGATGTTTGCTTGGTTTTGTATATTTACTTCGGTAATATTAAACCCGTTAGAAGGGTCAGGTATAACCACGCCTGGAATCTTAGGACTACCTAAGGGCGTAGGCTGATTAACTGGGGTAGGTGCTCTAGCAATGCTACTTCCAATATTTCCCGCCTGAGCTACACAAGACCTTTCGCAATTTACTTTGGAAGTGAAAGATCCAGCAGGTTGCCCTCGCTTTGAAGGAAGTCTAACTTTAGAACATGCCCCTGTATTAGAATTACAGAACCACCAGTTTGCATATCCTCCTTGGGGTATTGGACCTGAAGGAACACTGCTATCAGGAGTCCGCGTAGTAGGAGGCTCTATTCTTTCTGTAGGGCTTGGACAATTAGGAGTACACTCTTCCAGGGAAATATATACACATCCTTGAGCATTCCTATTAGGATTGCTACCTACGCCGTCACAAGGAAGGCACCTCCGATACCCATTAATATACCTAAACCCTGCGGGAGGAGGGATGTAAGAAGGATCTCCAGGAGATTGTTCTACACACTTAACTCTTATTTGATCAGGAGGATCAGGAGGGAGAAAAGGAGGGATTACGTACTTAGGATCCCTAGGCTCTAGTATGACTCCAGGAGTTGGCACCGGAAGATTAGGAACAAATACGTTCTCTCCTCCAGGAACAAACTCCCCGCAACCAAAGCGAACTCCAGTCATTACAGAAGACTAATAACTGGGTTAGAGGAGTTTAGGCCAGTAGACGCGCTTTCCACACTGGAGGGAATGCCAACTACTTGGAAACTAACTGTTGGGTAGATGGCAGTTCCTAGCGTTACTGACTCAGTTCCCACGCCCGTTAAAGCTCCATTAGGGTTAGATGCAGCCATGATATCACCATTTAATACGGTAAACCCACAATATTTAGACCCGTCTCCTCTATTCTGAGCAGGCATTCTGCCGAACATATTATTTATGTCTCCCCCCTCTAAAAAGCTAGACCAATCATCACTGGACCAAGACACAAAGATAGTAAATTCATCATCCCTCCGATCAACCCATACAGAGGCTGTTCCATTATTACTAACATGAGTGTTAGCAGTTAAGGATGTACCAGCCCTACAGCTTAAGGGAGCGCAGTTTTGAAGTTGCACATTTACAAAGTAATCATTCATCCATGGAGTCTGAGATCTGTCAAGTCTAATAGTCTTCTCTACGAAGAAGAAGGTGGTAAGACCTTGTTGCTTTGCTTCCCCGTTGAGAGTATTGCGGCCCTCTGAGTGGAAGGTTCCTTGCCCCGCCAATCTGGGAATCCTAGTGTCATTAACAAAAGCTGCGTCAAGAGCGGCAGAGTTTGGCTTACTCTTAAAAGGACTATACTTAATATCTTGCGTAGTTGCATTAGGTCCTCCCATCCCCCATTGACAGTAATTTACTCTATCATTAGGGAAGGTCCCCTTATCTAAAAAGCTGCCTTGAGAGCACCATCTGGAAACATCCCAATCAGGAAGATCAGGGATCGAATTAGTAGCGTATCCGTAACTGGATTCCACTAATGCCTTGGCCGCATTATAAGAAGTAACATTGGCAGTATCCTTAAGGTAAGCAGCTAACGCTCCCTCAACACCATAAAACATGCCGCCCTTAACTGTTCCAGCCGCTACGACTCTGGCCTGTTCAGCACCTATTTGAGTAGTAACATTGTTGAGAATCTCATTCCTAAGATTATACTTTAACTCTTCAGCATAAGCTTCAGTAACAACCGGATTAGCCAAGGATACTTGAGGCGTTGCCGCAGCAAGCCCGGATCTCTCATTATAAGCTAACTCAGTAGTTCTAAAGAAAGGTCTAATATCAATTAGGTCATCTACAGTAACAATAGAAGCCCCGTTAGCATTTATAGCTGCGGTGTTCTTAACTACCACATATGCAACAGGAAGAATTGATTGCCCAATAAGAGCTAAGGATTCCTGTGTTCCGGTGGTGTCTCCTCCCGTTAGGTTTTCAGACAGTAAAGGAGCAAGGTTCATCAAGTCATCAGGAGAAGGGAAAGAACCTCTAATCACTCCCGCAGAAGTTGTAAATCCGGTACCTTCAGAAAGTTCATCAGAAGGGTTAGGAAGCATTAAAGTAGTCCCCTCCAAAGACTGAAGGCTTACTACGTTTTGAGTGTTTCCAATATTAGTGGAGGTCCTTAGGTCTAATCCTACACCAGCACCCTTCACTATACCTAGAGCAGGCTCAGTTAAAGTTCTAGAGCCTCCTCCGGCATACGAAGGAACTCTAGTTGATGGCTGATCTACTGGCTTAGAGTAGATAAACACCAAGTCAATTCTTTGAGTAGCGTCAAGGTTTTGATTGTTCCCATTCGCATCAACAAAGAAAAACTCAGTCGCATCAAAAGGAGGAATCTCTATCTCTAACTCCGAAGGAACATCTACAATTGCAGTTCTAGCGATACCTCTCCATCTCTTTATAAACTCAGACTCTAGTCTTCCATTTTTTCTGAATCCTTCAGTAGTATTTAAAGCTTGAGGAGTTCCTTGAATACTGGTAGTCGTTCCAAAGGTTGAGTAATACCAATACTCTTGATCAGTTCTGTTGGCCCATATTTGACCTTGGAATCCAGGCTGTATAGATTCAGGACCGAACCCAGGAGCAGTTACTCCATCCTGGTCTGGAACATCGCTAGTTATCATAGGATACACAAACGATCTTTCGAACAATCCATTCATGTTAGTCGCATTGGCTGCTAACTTGGATTGCCACTTTGCTAACACGGGAGCTACATTATCCCCAATATTAGTTTCTACTCTGTAAGTGTTAGGATACTCAGATCCTTCATTTATACCAACAACTTGAGAGATAAATTGAAGCTTGTCTAATGTCAGTGCGTCATTTATCCTTGCAGAGAATCTACCCGGCTTAACTTTAACCTTGGAGTCTGTTGCGTCAACGTAAGGCTGAAGCTCTGTTATACTCTCTCTACCTTTAGAAGCTTTAGCTTCCAGAAGGCCATCTACTTGATCCTTAAGGAAGTTAGAGTTTTCCTCTAATTGCTTAATAGGAATATTATCAACTTCGTAGTAATAAGGATCATTAGCCTTAAAGTATCTAACTGGGTCTGTATATCTGTTACCAGACTCAAAGTAATTAGTAATTGCCATTAGTTAAGTTTCCTGAGATCAAATTTATTCACAGAAGCCACACCCCTTCCTGATGTCTTGTCGGATAAGGAATCTCCCCCGAATCCTGTGTCAAAAGGATCATACATTCTAACCGGATTAGCCAAGCCTGATTTTCCTACCGTATTATGTTTAGCATTAGCAAACGTATTTGCAGCGGAGTCATCCAAGAAAGCTTTCACCGTATTAGGATTATAGACCATTGAAGATGCGTAATAGAATCCAGCGTCACTTATTGTGTAGTAAGAGGGTGAGAATATAGCTTTAGTTTGGAACGCACTGACGGCGGTAGAACCTGTTCCTGGTGCGGATAACGATCCTGAGAAGTTGTATCCTTGAGCGAAAACCTGAGTGGCATACCCGCTAAGAACATGATCAGTAACTACTAGAGAGTTGACTAAAGGATCTACAGAGAAGTATAATCTAAAGGCTCCATAATTCTTATGAGTTGATTGTCCAAAAAGGTTCCCACCGGCTTCAGGCCCATAGTAGTCTAAAACTGACAAGCTACTTGTGTCGGGAGTGCTGTTTGGAGCGGCAGATGCCTGAGACCAAGTGCCCGAGGGACCAACATACCCAGCATCCTGAGGATGGCTTCCACTAACTGAAATGTAGTTTGCGTCTAACACTGAATCATCAGCAATGTTCCAAATGTGAGGTCTAGTACAGGCAGCTTCCAAGCCATCGATACCGCTGAAGTCGTAAATTACTGAAGAAACTTGAGGCCAACCTGTGGGGAAGTGAACATTAGTAATATTTACCTTACTCTTATTCACCGCTCTAACTGACATTCCCCCGGTTGTAACAGCGGAAATAGTTAAGTCTCCCCCATTAGTAATGTTATCAAGGTAATAATAATTCTGAGGGTTATAGCCTCCGTTATTAGCAAAGGATGGGAGTTCGCCACCGACAAGAGTTGGATTAAAGTATACGTTCGCTGGGAGACCTGGGTCATCAACAAAGCCATTAGGATAAAGTTGCAAAGATCCAGCACTTACGTTAGTTACATACTGAGCAGTGCCAGTGTCAGCACTCGTCAAATAATCAAGTCGTGTAAGATCTATACCTGCACCGTAAGTGCCTACACCCCAAAGGTCATGGTAGGATCCTAAGTCTTCAGCATTCACTACTGAGCCATTGTCTGCTACTATGCAGGCTCTGGTTGAATGCATCTCCACCATAGTGTGATTCTTTGACTCGTCTAAGTTGAAGGAAGACGCAAGCAAAGTACCCTCTGAGTCTCTAGGAGGACAGATCTCAAGTTCTGAATTATTGTTTACAAGAGCGTCAACCCCAAAACGAGCAACTACCGTAGGACCTTGAATAGAGATCTTAGAGTTATCAGTAGCGTAGAGACCCGACTTTCTGTGCTGGGCTACACTAGTCTCACCACCAATTATCTTATTGGCGTAGGAGCCTGATCCCCGCAAGTATACCACAGAACCATTCTTAGCATGGATGGCTTCCCCAAAGCACGCCTCGGTTCTTCCTCCTCCAGTAGGCTCCGTGTATACGCTAGCGTGAATTGCATCAAGATGAGAACCATCTAGGATCACGTTAGGTTTCACATTCTTTGTAGCGTCCGCACTTTTGTAAACTCCGTGAGTTCCTGAGATAAAGAAACTCTCATAAATATCAGGCATCGCGCTAGTATACACAGGGCCTATAGTTGAGTTCTTAGCGTTTATTGCTCCTCCGTTCTTAAGTAAAGTTACTTGATGTTGTAGGTAACCATCCTTGCCAAGGTTGTAGTTTCCTATCTTGTCTAAGTATCCCTGATAAAGATTATTATTGTATTTAAGGGAGCACCCATCTAGCTTAAGCGCATCCTTTTGGTTTGCATAAGCTTTAAGGAAATCAAAAGACATGTCACTATTTAAAGCATCAATACCATAGTAATTTCCGTAAGTTGTAAGCCTTCCCTTTAGATTTAAAGAACAATTAGAAAGCCTAGCTCCTGCCTCAGTATTAAGTTCTGAGAATATTTGAACTGCGTCTTGCCACCCAGTCGTTGCTGATGTTGGAGCTAACTCTGTCTTGCCTCCAGTAATAGTGGAGTTAAGAGCGTGGATGCCAATATCGTTTCTTGATAGGCAGTACAACGCTTCTTGCGAAGGGGCTGGCAAATTTCCCGTGTAATTAGTAGGCTTGTATACAAGAGAAGAGGCTTGCGATGATTTCTCAATATCCCTAGCATAAGTAGATTGGAAATCTATTGTTGAATTGTCAGCATAGATACCCGCACCGTAAGAATCTAAAGTCTTGTAGGATTCTACCTTCTCATTCCAATTCAATCCAACACGGACACCGTTTTCAAATCCATAGTTTCTAAAGGAGACAAATCCTCGAAGAAGATTAACTTTAGAGTTAGTAACATGCAACCCAGCTTGAGTGCATCTAGAAGCTGAACATCTCTCTAGATTAACATTAGAGTTTATGATTTCAATACCCTTTGCTCGGGTGTTCTCTCCGTCAACAGTGAAGTTTCTAATGTAGATAGGACCGTCACAGTTGGTTATCTTAATTGAATCTAAGTGATTCATGTAGGAGAATGCTGCAACTGCGTCTTCAGGAGCACCCGCGACTCCGTTAGCTCCCGCAGTAGGAAATATAGGAGAACCCCCAGCAATCTCAGAAACCGTGCTGGCATCATAGGAGTTCATCAACTCTTCGGATCTAAAAGTTTTGTCGTGAGGAATAAAGTTTAAACCGCTAGATGCTTTTGCTAAACTATCACTGGATTCAGTACCCCACGGAGCACCAGTACTACTTAGAGATGCAGTCATCACTCCTAACTGATCGCTACCTACTCTTCGAGTAAAAGCGTAATGCCCAGGTGTATCGAATCTTTCATCTTTCCATCTATCGGTACCGCTAGCCAAGAACTGCCCGTTAGAATACATGTAGGAGTTAAAGTTATCAAAGCTAACGGACGGAGCAGAAGTACTAAACAACGAGCTTACACTCTTAGCTAAAGCGTAATCAGTATATACGGTATCCAATACATTCAGGGACATTGGATAGTTAGCTAAGTCTACTGCCCCTGCAAACCCACAGTTTCTATTAATTATCTCGATAGCACCACGAGGACCAAATACCTTATTAGAAATATCAAGGCTACCCAAGGCACCAAAGCTAGCAACCTCAACCAGTATAGGGTGATTAATAACTTCTGGGAGAGCTTGAAGACACGCACTCAGAGTAGTGAAGTATAAAGGATTACAGGACTCGGTCGCATCACCAGATACAATGAAAGACATTCCAGTAATTGCCGAGGTAGGATTACCTAAACGCTCCCACAGCAAGTGAGTCCTTTCTTCTAAATCATGAAGGGGAAGATTGTCCATCTCCCAATTGTAGAATGAGCTAGCATCATACTTTGTAACCTTGTCAGTCCAACAGGCATAAAGGTCATTTGAGCCACCTTCAACATATACGTCACTTGGGTTTAACATGTTATCCGAATGTAATTGTCCATCTGAACACTAGACCAAAGTCTGATGTTTTTCTAATATTACTAAAGTACCTGTATGCAGCCATTACTGATGCGTCATTAGGTCTTCCCTTTGGGTTCTTAACCCATAAAGCAATCTCATTTAAATTCATTGGATTGCTGTTTCTAGATAAATTATTACAGGAGTCTTCATCTACAAATATAGTGTATCTAACACTTCTGTCATCTATTTTAGTTACCTTGCTAAAAGGAATTTTAGCAAAAACTGATTGTGTTCCATTTATTTGATCGTTAGCATAAGCATCAGCAGAAACCGCTAAGAGGTTACTGTCTCCGTTAGTAGTATACTCCTCTGTAGAGCTTAAAGGACCTGACAGTTGAAAAGTAGAGCTTACCTGAACGCCAGCGTGACCGCTAACACCTAACTGAAATCTATCGATCTGAAAGTCAGTAACCGTAGGTGATCCCGCCAACCCATAAAGGTGACCTAACGCCCATCCAAACCCAGAAACAATAACATTCTTATCATCAAAGAGAAGCTCCTCCTCTCCATTAGCAATCTTATGTATGGTTAAATGGCCTTTAGTGGCTAACCCTTCGTTGAATGTATTATTCATGATTAAGTAAAAGTAAATTTAATAGTAAACAAAGGACCTTTATTTGCTAAAGCTAACCCTAAAGCGAGACCATCAACTAATCCACTATAAGTGGAGTAATCCTGGTGGCTTAGTAAATTATCCCATAAGGTAGTCTTAGATACTAATTTATATTTCCTGTTGTTATTTAGGGGATTCCAAGAATAGGGAGGGGTTAATCCCTGTTTAAGCATCTCGCCTAAATCTAAACACCATACCCCCAAATGAGACACTCCCCCAAAAGCAGCTAAAGCTGCCGCGTCCCCTAATTGAGGCACAACGGCTAAGGTGACTTCCCCTGAGGAAACTGCTACCCCTGCTACTCCACTATAGATGCAAGGACCCCCCGATAAAGCTCCACCCTGAATATTAGTTAAAGAGCTTAGACCTGTGTCGATTCCTGAGGTCTCATTAATTTTTACAAATCCACTAGGGTCCACAAGACCAAATTCATTATATACTCCGCTCAAGGCAACGGCGGTGACCGCGCCGTTCCTTCCCAAGACAAAGTTTGGTGCAATCGTCGGGTAGCCCGGAAGTATATACTTGGAAGGAGGAAACCCTCCTACAATATTCCATAACCCACTAATTGACGGGTCACCTGCTGCGACATTAGAGTAGTGACCCATATCAGGTATGCTGCTAAAATTATTAATAAGGGAAGCCGAGGCAGTTAGGGCGTTAGGAATAGTGGAATTTTTCTCTACTCTTCGATCATAAGGAGAAGGGTATTGAGGTACAGAATTGTAAGTAGAGGAAAATTTTTCGTAAGTGGAAGAAAAGAAGTAGGAGCTAGTAGATCCAGCAGAGTCAGGATTATACGCTTCGAGAAGTAGTAAACCTAAATTACAAGTCTGAATAAATCCTGCAACGTCTGTTGCGACATTTACTATTGCGTGCCCATGAAAGTTGAATCCTTGAGCATCCTTACCATAAGTGACGGCATTGAAAGTATAGTTAGACGTATCCAAAATCGAGCTAGCCGAAGGCAATTCCGCTAGCGCAGGGTTAACAGTCAATATGTCCGTTAAGACTTCTCCAAATCCTTGAGTAAACATTATGCGTCTAAAATTATCCCTTCTATCACTTGGGCAACGTTCTTGATTACATAATTCCAAGAAGTCTTATTCCTGTAATCCAATCTAGAACCTCCGCTTACGTCCATTATAGCCGATGATTCGAAAGCGTCTCTACTAGCTATACCTTGAGCAGAGTTCTTTCCAGCTATATCATTAAAGAATTTAAATATCTGTCTTAGTCTATCCTTAGATAATGGATGCCTATATTCTGGGCAGTTACCAACAACCTGAGGCATTATGCATTGAGGGTCTTGGTATTTACCGTTAACAAAGATCTCAGAAAGCTTCTTTAAAGTAAGGTCTTGAAGCTCTACAGTATCCAGCAACATAAAGGTTGCAACATCTCCATTCGGAACCATGAATACTTCGACCACATACTGCTGATCCTTACGGTGAAGCTGCTTGTAGGCTTTTTGGTAATCACTAGGAAGTAGAATATTTCTGTTAGTTGTATTAAACTTTACTATAAGCTCCTCAAAGTCTGTCTCCCTTAACCTAGATACCGGAGTGACGGCAGGGTTGTAACTATTGGCGTAAGGAACAACATCAAGACACTCATAACTTTCAGGACTAAAAGGATCGACCTCTTTGGTTCTCCTAGGGAGTGATACTACGTGGGAGTAGGTGGATACAACATCCTGTCTTCCTATAAGCTGATCATGTTGTTCCCATTGGCCCTTGCTAGTGTAAGACCACATCTTGCCTCCTTCAGGCTTAGTATGTATCCACATACCAATAGCCCTTCCTCCAAAATTATTCCCCCCTATTGTTACTAAAGTTTTAACCTTTAATTCCTGTTCGTGATCAGGGACCAAGAAGTTAGTAGCTATAGGGCGATCCGAAGGTGCCGTATACTTAGACATGTCAAACCTAACCCTAGGCAATCCTCTTTCTGTTGCTCTAGATATGATAAAAGTATTATCAAACATGTAAGGATCGTCAGTAGCTTTCTTGAATTTACTATCAATCTTAAATATTGAAAACAAGTTATTTTTCCCTGAACCTGAGGTCTGGATAAGTTCCACCGCAGGGATTGCTCCAGAGACTACCCTCTCGGAAGTATCAAGATACATATCAGTAGGATCCGAAGCAGCATAAGACAAAGGCCCAGTAAATAAGCTGTCTACAGGACTGAAGTAGGTAATTGCATCAATAGAAGATGCAAGGAAACTAGAGTCTCTCGCTACGTCTTCTAAATTATGGTTGTATAAAATAGGCCCAAAGGTATGAGAAAATAAATTAGCTCCGTCAACATACTGAAGTCTTTCATTCATTTGATGACGCTCGAAGGTAGAAGTGTAAATAGTGTATAAGGTGTGTAGGTCCTTTCCGAAAGAGAAGTTGTAGAAATCTTCAGCACTGTTAGGGAACCAACCACTAGCTTGTGTGGCAGAGTTTGCGTATGATTGGTATACATTACTAACAGAATTTACATACAGGCTTGCAGGCCCATATGCTGCTGAGGCATCCATAACCTTCGTATGCTCCCTGATATCATGCATAGCAGCATAAACATCTGGCAACTGCCCCCTGTCGTTCCTAGGGGCACCTGATGCCTGCCCACGGAAAGGTATAGTGTTGCTAACATCATACTCATAGTAGCTACTGTCTGAATCTAAGGTCTCACACCTACTCCAAATGCTGGGTAAATTTACGTGATCAGAAACTGGGGTATACTCATAGCTACTAGGAATTAATCCAAGAGGGATACCACTTAGAGTTAGTCCCGATGCCATAGCAAACGTAGAAGGCATGTTAAATCCAGTACGGTCGTAGTAACCGTTAAAGGACATGAGATTGTCGTAGGATCTTCTGCGTAATGATTTTCTAGGAATATTTATTGCATTAGTAGCAGTAAGGATTTCTGGGGAAGCCAGTGTTTGGGTTGCAGATCTTCCTATGTCCTTTCCTCCAGTATTGTACCCCCTCTTGTAACTATTCAAGTTTAAACCTGACAAGAAGTAGTTTCTTGAAGCACCTGATTCTATCTCTACCTTATCAGGAAATATCAAAGGTAAGGAAGAAACATTAATGGGTAAGGTATCTACGGAAGATAATTCTAAGCTCACTAAAGGAATTGAGTGAGCCGGTGCCATCCTTCTAGTTATCTGAGATGCCAGCACAAAAGCATCACCTGTGGTCTCCTGCCCGAAAGATATCCCTTTAGTATCAAAATCAAAAGAGTTAGCATTAAAGAACACCTTAAAGTGAGATGACTTTCCAGACCAAAGAGAAACATATTCAAACTTTTCGTTGTTTAAATCTTGTAATAACCTAGAAGTATTTGGAGGCTCATTGTATGCTGAAGTAAAGAATAGAAAACTAGCCGCTCGGGGTTCGTCATCTACATTTATTACATTGTCATGAAGATACCCACTAACATCTAAAGCAAATTGATCCCTTACCCCAAAGCAGGCAAGCCTATCCGCAAGAAAATCAATTACTTCCCTTCTTACTTCAAAATTAGCATAGTAGGGATACTCCTCAAATGGAGGGATAGGGTATGTGCGGCCCCTATAATTATACCCTAACTCCTCCCCTGGGAACGGCTGAAATCCATTTGTACCTTTAAACTTAAGGTATATTTCGTATAAAATTCTATCGGTAGCAAGCTTTAGATTTTCATCTAGGCTGGAAGTGGAGTAACCTACAACGTCCAGCGAATCAGCTACTTCAGGAGTCCATGTAGCTAAAGATTTGAATACTGATGACTCCGTAGCCAGCGCGTAATAAATTAAGAAGGGAACGTAAGACTCATAAAGTTCTACAACTTTTGATTCCAGGTCAAAGGCATCTTTCGGAAACACAGAGTTCATTGCGAACTTCAGGGATTTCTTTGTGCCGACTGCCTTGTAAATACTAACCGCATTCCTAAGCTGTAGTCTCCACCTAGAGGGGTCACTGCCAAACAAATCCCATCCAATTAACTCCGCAAGAAGAGGCAAGAATTCATCAGGGCATTCATCTATATCGTAAAGCGTAGATAATAACTCACTTTGATTATCGATATCAAAAGCAATAAAAGATAAAGCCCTTAGGAACTTTGTGAAAGGGCCATTAGGTATCTCATTACTAATTTTCAGGGAGGAATCTATAAAAGTTTCAAACCTATCTCTTACAGTAAAATCAGACTTATCAGAATGTAAAGGGGAGTACACGACATCAACCCAAGTCTTAAGGTTGTCTAATTGCTGGGTTCCACTTACGTAAGTCCCTGCCCCACTCGCAAATGTAGTGGCTGGATAGAATGCTGTCTTCTTATTCTTCCAGACATGTTCCATCAACCCCTTAATACCGTCACTAGTAGCGATAGGCTTTCCAAAATAAATATTATTTACTATTAGATCCGATACGTAAGAAGAAGGGTCAAAGTAGGTTCCCGTAGTATTAAGGAAATACATCCAGGATAGATTCTCAATCAAGTAGTTGTGAGTGTCCGATGGAGAATGTCCGGCAGTAAATACGGCTGTTGGATTATTGAGTGCTATCGAGGGAAGCAGAGTATTTGAAACGTAAGACGAGAAGCTTGCACTAGTCTTGTAATCTAATATAGATTTTTTTAAGGGGGAAAGTATCTTGGTCTCAAATCTTTCTGTTGTTATATTAGTAAGACCGTTCTGCTTAACAAAATAAGGAGCGATCCCCGACAAGGAGGATACGTTACTGTAAATGGTATCCTCTACCCCACTTACAACTATCACATCAGATAAGCTATTAGCAATATCCAAATGAGAATTTATAACCTGATCCTTAATATCGACTTCCTGTCCGAAAGTAGAGATATCATCCTCAGTTAGATACTGGGGTACGATATACTTTACTGCCTCGAAGTAGTTGGGCTTAAAGTATTTTTGATTAGTTAAATAAGTCTTACCAGACATTAGACGTACTCAGTCCTTATAGTAAAGTTATTCAATTGAATAATCTCATTAAACCCAACGGTTATAGGGCTACTTATGTTGTCCACAGTTATAAACCTTGTCTGAGGCTCTTCTTGAAGGATAGTTTTAACCAAGTCTTGAGGATGAAAAGCTTGTCCAAAGTCGGTGTTATCAACATTGAAGTAATTTAAAACTAGAGATCTTACAGTGGATACTATCGCAGGAGCATTAAATTCAAATTTTCTATCTAAGGTTAAAGTTAGCTGAACATCTAAAGTTCTTATCAAACCGTCAACAATTACCGGATCATCTGTAAGCATCTTCTGAGGTAAGATAGCCTCCAATAACTGTTTCTTATATTCAGGAGTTGCCGACCTTAACTGAGTGTCAGAGGCTTTTTCTAGAACAAAAACGTCAATAGTGTTTGCTGACGAGAAGGCTCTTCTTACACTAGCAGTAGCTTTTCCCGTAGATCCATAGTTAGAAATAAAGGTGTTTGCGAATGCTCTGTAGTCTGGAAGTGTAACGAGCCTGTCCTGAGACCTGAAGGTAAGAGGGGCATATCTTTTTGCTTTAGCCATAGACTCGGCATCAGCACCCCCTGTAGCAAGGCTAGTATTTTCAAGAGTTCCGGCTATGCCCACAGTTCCGTCTTCAGTTCCATTACTCGCAGTACCCTGGATAGGAACATTTATATAGCTCTCAGATATATTGCCCCTAGTACCTCCCCCTACTCGGTAGGATACTATGTATGAATCACCTACCGCAGGGGACATACCTACTGTATTATCTCCAAACAGTATGGAAGCCTTAAAAGACCCATCAGTGGTAACTTGAAATACTTTGTCAGTAGCCCCAGAAGCAAAATAGATATTACTTTCTTCTTTGTATATTCCCGCAGTAGACCCTAGCCCGTTTACAATTACTTGAGCACTTTTTTCTACGTAAGGAAATTGAGTTAAAGAAACACTCTTAATGCCGTCTACGCTTTGAAAAGTACCAGATTCAACAACTAATGACCCCTCCAACAATACTGAGCTAGTAACAGTGACTGGTTGAGAAGAACCTACAGGATCAAAGGTAAATACTAAATCATTAGAGGTATTGTCTAGATCTACAGTGCCATCGGTATTAACTTTGTATAAAGTGTAAGTTAACGCACCCCCATCCTCAGGCGAATTAACAGTAAAAGTTCTAGATGCCTCACCTACGGTAAGAGAACTGCATCCCACTACAGGAGAATCAAAGGATATCGTAGATTGCGCTGCGGCTGAGATAGGGCCTTTCATTCTAACTCCAACAAGACCTAAAAGTTTCTTAACACTTGCTCTCTCCCTAGCAGTCCTGAGAAAGTTTTCGTTTGCAAGATAATCCGACTTATGAGACTGAATGTGACCCACTGCTGCCATCAACTCTATTAGTAACATCCCAAAGTCCGACTCTGAGAAGTTATTATAATCTAAAGGAAAATTAGCTCTTGTATAAGCTATTAAGTTATCTCTTAAAGTGGTATAATCAGAAGCAGCAAAGTCTATTAGCTTCTCCTTGTTATCTAAGTTTGAAGGGAGAAATTTTAAAAAATCCGATTTAACTGTTCCTGAAAATACTACCATTATATTCTTACTCCCACGCCAAAGTTACTATTCTTTACATCCCTAAGGGAGCAAAACAGTTTAACTTCAATATTAAACTGTTTCGTTTCAAACACCTGTAACTTTCCTATGTTAATTGCTCGTAAGTATTTACGGAACGAGGTCTCAATCTCTTCTTTAATAAGCCTAAAAGTTACTTCATCCATAGGCTCCATTAAGAATTTTCTCAAATTACACCCATAGTCAGGTAGCATAAATCTCTCCCCTCTCTCGGTCCTCACAAGGCTTCTGATGGAGGATGTAACGATGGTTAAGCCAGAAGACTTGGAGAAATAACCGTTGCCAGGAGAGGCTTGAGGAGGGTAATTAAATCCATATACTTTAGAGTCTTTAAGAGTAGCATCCCTTAAAGCTTTAGGAGGTATTAACTTACCGTAAGTAGTTGTAGAAGTAGGAATAGCCATAATTAAATACCTGACACAGCAATGTTCTTAAAGAAGGCTTTAGATGCAGTGTAGTTAATCTCTACCTCAGAACTTGTAAGAGGTCTAGAGTACATCTTCACGCTGCCAACATGCCCCTTAAGGCCGCTGACCTTTCCTCCATATTCCCCTCCCATAAAGTTTCCATTAGGATTTCCATCAGTATATCCTCCTCCAATAATCCAAGGAGTAAAGAAATCGTCAAGCTCTGGTCCTAATTTAGAAGCAGCCACAGAAGACTCACTTACATAAGCACTGTTATACCTAAATGAGTTGTCTTGGAATACAGAAGGGATTTTGGGAGTTTTCTTATCTGGTGAGATACCAAAAACTCCTTCATAGCTTGAAGTAGCAATAGAGACTCCATCTAAGTAGTAATTAATTGAATTGTTTAGAGGGTCTAAGGACAACACGATATGACAAAACTCATCCTCACAAGAAGACAAACTAACTCCATTTAAGGTGCTAGAAACGGGAACAGTCATACCCAACCAAGAAGAAGTAGAGTTACACACGTCAACCGCCCTAGAGTTTATGAATCCGGCACTAGAACTATCGAAAGATAACGTAGGTGCTAGGACAAGAACGGAGTCATTATACAAGTTGTCGGCAGGCAAATTGGAAGGAAGAGTTTTTTGAGTAAACCTTCGATCCCTAGTAAATCCAAAAATTAACCCGTTAGTAGTTGTTAAGTTATTATCAAAGGACAGGTTAAGTATATCTGCCTGAGCGTCTGCACCCTCCTTTAGGCCCGTATTTTCGTTAGCCAACAATAACCTATACAGCCCCGAAGCGTCTGCCCCTAAGTCGTAAGAAGAGAAGGCCGGTATATGCACCCAGGATTCAAACGTAGCACCTTGTCTAGTATAAAGAAGGTCTTGAAACTCTGCTACAGGAGGAAGTTTAATATAGCTTCCTACACTACTTATGACAGACACTTCCGAGTTGCTAATCTTTGCCACACCCTCTAGGTAAGGAACTCCCAAACCTAAATTAAAGGTAGAGGAAGTATCCCCTACTAATTGGGCATTATGTGACTCCCCCGTAGGAGCACCGTTAAATACTCCATAATCAATACCGTTAGTCTCAGACAACTTTACTGATAACAAATTGTAAAGAGCAAGTAAACGATTTTCAGATATAGGCTCATTAATTGAGACGTTACCTTCCGAGTCAGGTTCTTCGCTATGTATAATAGAAGCTTTTCCGATTCTATTTATCAGTAAATGATTTAGAGAGATCCGACTATCGTTGTCGATCTGCTGGGTGAACTTTGTTTCCAAAGGCAACACACACGAATCTACATCATCTTGTTTTAAAGTTATCTGTCGCTGCTGCTCCACATCAAAAAGAAAGTTAACGCCCTCTAGGTAAGAGAAGTCGTTTACAGGAATATTTCCTGGAGGGTAGACCTGTCCTCGACCATAAATGTTAGGAAGCTTAACCGCGAGTTCTATTTGCTTTTTTCTTTTGTTTATTGGAATTCTGAACTGAGATGTCTCAGAAATCATAACCTGCCGACTATTGTCTATTAAAGCTTGCGAGGATCCACTATTTATAAAATCATTTAACTGGCCCGATAAATCATACAGCCTTCTGTTTTTCTGACCAATAATGTCCTGCAAGGGGATGTCTTGAGAATAGTAAGGATCTAAGAAAGAAGAGTCATCTATATTATTGGGATCAAAAATGGTGTTAAAATATCCGTCAAGATCATCAACAGTGGTAGGCAGACCCTTACCACCCAAGTTAGGATCAAACTCAAGCTTCCAGGCATCACTATTTTCTACGGAAGGCTTTCTAGCTTGTAGCTCTATGAGGGCTGGCTGTAATCCCTCGGTCTGGGAGTCGTAGTATAGTCCGTCTACCGAAAGTATAAATTTTCCACTTCTAGACTGGGGTGGTCCTGCCGTTAGTCGGAACACCTCTTCAACTACCCCTTCAGCTACGGAAGTATCCACCTTCGGCTCCAAAGAAGGATCTAGTATCCGATTAGAAATCTCGTCATCAATAAGCTTAAGAGAAGCTACAGCACTTGCTTGAAAATTTAAAGCATCCAGACTGGACTGGATGCCTGCGGAATATTTGGCAAGTCTAATCCCATCTGCTGTCTCCGAATCAACTTTATCGACAGAGTTCCCACCAGAAAACTTTAAAAGTTCTAGGTAGTTATCCATACACTCTTTAAGAGATTCCGCTTGGGCTTGAGTGGCCTGAACATTATTATAAATCTGAGAACCCGTGGTTATGGCAGAATTCACGTTAGACACTAAATCCCCCAAGGAAAACTCAGAGTCTTCTTCCGCAGCGTCAGCACCCAATTTTGATGACGAAGACGTTAACGTATACTTTCCAGAATCCCCGGCAAATTCGGATATCCCCAAATCAGCCCTTATTTTAGCTTCTTCTTTTTTAGTGACTGCTTCTGATTTATCCTTGGCATCATCTATCTTAGATCTCATAGGAATTAAGACATCCATAGGGATTAAGCTTAAAGCTTCTTTACCTAAGTTCATCAAGCAGCTAGGAACACCAAACGTAGTGCCTAGAGCATTAATTACGGATCCACTTCTACCCGTAGCCTCAGCAAATGTTTTAATATCAAATTTAACCATTGTTATTCGGAGTAATCATTTAAGTCGTTATCAGTGTGAGCACCTAAGGTTGGTACAGGAGAGGAGTTACCAGAATTTAAGTGAATTTGACTGCCATCAGCATTAACATTGCCACCACCACTACTTAATATAGAGGTATCAGAACTAGACTCCATATTTAATGAGCCGTTGGCCTTAATGTTAACATCCTGCCCTTCCAAATTTAAGTTACCATCTGATCTAAGGTTGATAGACGTTGTAGAATCTATAGTGATAGATCCGTCTTCTAGTATTTGGATTCTAGCTTTTGGAGTAGTTATGAATATTCTTCCGTCTTCATTAAGATCCCCGGTGTCTGCATTTGCGGCAATAGACACATCTCCGTTTTCACTTCTTAGATAAATACCTCCCCACTTCCTACAAGGCTGCTTTCCATTAGGCCAGTAATCCTCAGAGGGTGTTTGTGCGTTTACGCCTGTAGATCTGTTTTCTATAGTTAAATCAAGTCCGTCTACTACGTGAAGGTCCATACTTGAACCTCGTGCTTCATATAGTTGCGGTCCTTCCGTGGAGGTTTTAATGCTCCTAGAAGAAAACATTTTATCCGCATCTCCTTTAAGGGTTATGCCATCACCATGCTGATTCTGCATAACAACAGCCTCTACATCTGGGGAATCGTCAAGTCCTACCTTTTTACCTTTCTCACTGATTAAGTTTACTGACCCAATGGGGGCTAAAGGGGCCGGTCTATTGTTTCTTGTGATCTCTAAACCCACACCCGCTTGATTCTGATACTTTACCTTTACGGCTCTTCCGCTGTCATCAAAGGTTTTGTCTGAGTTTTTTATCGACGCAAATCCCGGAACCTTTAATATCTGATCTTCTAAATTAGTGCTTACTATTGTAGAGTGATAATAGTATTCCCCTGATATTTCGTCATGGCAAGCTAGTATGACATCCCCATACAAAGGCAAAGCCAGTAACCCTCCCCCATTAACCCTATACATGGGAGAAGTGTATATAACGGGAACTTCCAGTTTTGATACTTTATCAAACACCGCATAGAATACATTTCCGATTTGCTTCTTACCTACTATTCCTTTTACTGTGTTTAACATAATTTATTCTTGTATCTGATCTATTAGCTTCCTCAAAGCCGCTATCTCCTTATCGTCTCCATTCAACCTCTTTTGCTTTGCTCTAGGTGACAGTAGGTAGAAGGGATCTACGTTATTAAAATTAATGTCTGTTCTGCCATCGCCAAACTCATAGACAAGAGCCAACTTATTATATAATTTGTTACTCTCATGACTAACGTAATCCACAGTTTCGGAGATGCCTTGATCTATGTAGGAAACATACTTCTCTAATTTAGCACCGACCATGTTGCTGATACCTTCCTTTTTGTTTAGTTCTTCGATTCGCTTCTGAGACTTTATTGCTTCGGCTTCTCTCTGTGCTTTTGCCGCATTTTCACGGCTAGGTTTAACATTTGAAAAGCCCGAATACTTACTTTCTATCTCTACTACCATGGACTCTAGGCCCTCCTTAACATACGCAAGAGTGCTTTTACCCTCAGTGCCGGTGCTTTCAAAACCATCTCGTATGAGAAATAATGAGGTTGATATCTCAGAAGAAGAAATTACATGCTTCCACCCATGAACATTGTAGTTGCCAGCGTAAGGTGCCAAATGCCTAATATCAGAATCAGAACCTATGACCCCTCCAGTCATGCCCAGCAAACCACAAGACTTTCCAATAAAAAGTTTGTGATTAAAGAAAGGAAGGGTTTTGGCCTTAACTTCAACAACCTGCTGAATGTAACGATCCATGACATCTTTTCTTACGTTAGTAAGTCTTTGTACAGGAGAGATAATTTTATATTCAGCCTTAGCAGACTCCTTAAGAGTATCCATTCTCTTAGTGGTTAACAAAAGACTTACTATGTCATAAATCTGGACTTTAGCTAGTTCAGGAAACTTGTTGGATACAATAAGATCCGCTAGAGTCTTAGATAATTGATTCTTAACTTGTGGATTAGTTTCCAAAGCTACTCTATATTCAGCATCAGTTTCCGCCCCTGTGGAATCTAAAAGTTTTCTAATTTCCTCCCTTCCCATTAATTTATTAGCAACACGTTCAGTTGAAGCAATTCTAGTAGTACCTATTATTTGCTTGTCTATCTCAGGACGTATCAGCATATTATGCAGGGAAGAAATATATTTTTTAGTGGAGTACTTTAAAGACACAACATTAGGGTTTTCAATGTTATGCTTTAGCAGTAAGTCACTCTTTGTAAAATCAAATTTTTGTGACTTAGCTAGCTGCATTGCTAAGGATTCTTCAGGTATTGTATCATTACTCTCAAAAGAGGAAACTCTGCTTGACACCTTAAGTTGGAAAAGGTCAGCAAACTCTGACCTGTACTCTTGGTAGTTTCCTTCCGATAAAGTCTTCCATATTTTTAAATTAGTCCCATCCCCTTTTCTCTTCATACTATTAGAAGGCATATAATCATTTAAGTATAGGCAATTCCTTATTCTTCTTATGTCACCAAAAACAAACGCAGAACTATTAGAGTCACTTATTATTTTATACTTTTTCCATAAATTTAGAACTTTCAAATCAGTCTCTTCATAAAAATCAAACTCAACAGATTTTGGATCAGCGACGAACTTAAATCCAAAGCCCGGTTCGTCCCGTAACCCCGCAGCGAATCTTGATAAGGGGGATAGTAACGGACTGAACCCACTAACTTTACCATCTGAGTAAGGGTTAGTAACATTCATATTAAGAGTGATACTAGGAGTGCTTTCAGCCTTTTCCTGCGAGAGGGAGGGTTGCTCCATAGTTGCATCTAAACTAGATTGTTGATTGACAGGTTTATCTTCTCGAAGATATCCCAAATTGTCAGGGGTAGGGGCTAGTGATTTCGCAGCCTCCTTCTTCTTTTCCTCTGTATATTCTTCGGTATTGCCTGATCCATCCTCGTTCATGCCTTCAGGCTTGCCGTCAGACATTAGCGAATCAAAAGCCCTACGTGTAGCCTCGGAGTATTCTGGGGCTACGTCCCCGGTCTCAACATTAATAAAAGGTACAATTTTCGGATCTACAGAACCTTCACCTTTAAAGTAGGCATTAAGTTCCCCTACGACAAGAGCGTAGAATTGTGATTGTGGCAGTGTTAGAGTGCTTGCTAGCGGAACTGGGGGTGGATCGTAGTTACCTTGTACATCATACCTAACAGCATTCACAAGGTAAGAATACCTTTCGCTAGCATCAACATCATTTAAAAACTCTCTCCACGCCGACCGAATCTCCTGTGCTTGTTCCCGAAAAGAAGGTTCTAGAGAGTTAGCCTCTGTAGAGGATTCTACTGGTGATAGTGAAGGCGTGAGAGGTTTAACGGGAGCCTTGCTATTAATATTATCATCTATCTGATAGTTTATACCAAGTTGTAGTAACTTTTGATTTGAAGGCACATCTAATATTTTTGTTGAGTCTCCTTTTAGTGCGTTAGGTTGATATGCAATAAGTTCCCCCATCTCATGCTCAAAGGCTACTACCGCATTACCTGGGCGGGAAGTGACCGCACCAATATAGTTCTTTAATAAAGATCTAATAGGTTTATCTGCGTTAAGTAAAAATCCTTGCGAGCTACCACCGGGGTGATGAGCAACCACTTTTTCCCCCTCAGCATAAGTGGTTTTCATAGGTAAAGACTCTATTGCTTCTGCCCTATGAAAAGACTTTGCACTATAAACTTGACTGAACTTTTTAAGGGTACCTCCGTAACCCATCTCCTTTTCAAAAGTACCGTCCCAGACTTTCAAACTGTTTATATTGGCAACAAAAGTAGCGGACACTTTTCTTACATTAGCATCATCATTAGATAATGTAGCCGCAGCCAGATTCATAACGTGAGGACCGTCCCAATTTTTAATATCGTCTCCAACACCAAAAGCAAAGTAATACGTATTGCTCTTTTTAAGATCCGCAAACATATCATCAAGGCTATCAGACTCTCCCAAGAAAGAGAAGTTACCTGTCTCGGATAAAGTAGCCTGACTACTAATTAAATTAAGTCTTTCGTATTCCTGTAAGTGCCTTAAAGTATCTAACTCTGTTTTAATTCTGATAGCTCCCGGCTCGTCATCAAGGAGAAGGAACTCAATCAATTTGGAGGTCTCAACAAAACTCAAGACCACTTTAGAAGGATCATTTCCTTTATTCATACCAAAGGAATACTCAAATCTCTCCAAACCTTCGTTACTATTAGGACTTGCGATAAAACTATCATTTAACTCCTTAGGACTAAGTTTCGATACCGCAGACGTAAAACTAGACACCTTGGTATTGGAGAAAAACAACTGTTCTATAGCTATCCTAGACTTAGTTATAAAAACATTAGCAGTAAATACCCTAGACATTATACGAGGTCCACTATTGTTATTCTATCTCCAGCATTAAGCTGTTGAAATGGATCCGAGATATTATTAGCCCATAGTATAACCCAATCAAAAGTGGGGGTGCCATAGAATAAATCTGCTATTAAATCTGCTCGATGCTCAAACCCTGGAGGTATAGTTCCGACTCTTCGCGGTGCAGAATTTAATTGTGCAAGCGTCAACTCAAAAGTAGCGGAGTTAAGAGAGGATGCTACCTTTTTATCTTTAAAGGTTTTGTCTGTAATACCCACACTTAAATGATTATTATACTTCATTAGTCTATCCTACTCCCGTAACATCATCAATGCTTGATACACGCTCACCCGCCTGTCCGATCTGAACTCCTTCTAGGGTGATTTCCCCGTTATAAGGATCTGTATTGTTATTACCTATAATAGCTTCCCATCCTGCTAAGTTGTCACCCGACTCAAGGTAGCCCTCTTGGAAGGCTCCGAAGTCGCCGGTTCTCATCTCACTCAAGGTAAGTGTAAGTTCTAATCTTTTAGGAGTTAAAGTTTGAACATCAAATCCAACTTCATCCATAATTGAAATCGTATAATCACGAACAACACAAGGAACATTGTTATACATAGCACCATGGGTTAGCCTCACTATAGGCGGCCCTTGCACAGTATTAGTTGCGTTATTGAGACAGGTAGCTCTAACTAAGTTAACCCAAACATACACCAAGTTTATAACCTTATCTAAGTCCACCGCTTCTTCAGCAGATGCTCCAAACAAACCTCCTGTGATTCCTCCTATAAAATTGTCTACAGCGTTAGGTCCTCCGGTTATGGTGTTGACCATTGTCTTGTAAAATGCTCTGTGAGTTTGAGCATGAGGGAAACCTTCTGGGTTAAATTTAGTGTCTTCTACTCCAAGCTTTTCACCTTGAGCATTCAATACCCTCTGTTCGTTGCCATACAGGCCATCAAGGGCAGCGGACTTCATGTTCTCTGATTGGACAATTAAGGCATCACCTCCCATCATGTTTGCACCCATGAAAGCAACCGCATCCGCATTCGCGGTGTGCTTCAAATAGGCATTATTGGATGCGTCTGTGACAGAAGTCCTAAGATCAAATCTATCCTTTGCGCTTTTCTTATCCGCAAAAAATAAATTAAAGTGCCTAGTAAACTTGTCTGCAATGCCTTCAGTAGAATTAATATGAAGAAGATGCAGTAAACTAATGTTAAATGTTATATCAAAGGCCCTAGACTCAGAACCTCCGTATGCATACAAGGACCCAGCCCTTCCCACGAGATTGTACTCTTGAAGGGAATTTGAACCTGCCTCAGATATTTGGGGATTCTCTAAAAAAGGAATATAGGTTCTAAATATTCTATTATTACTTTGCGGAAACTCTAAAGTTAGATGAGATCTCTCCTCTAGCTTCCTAGCATTTTTATTATTTTCGAAGTTATAATTTCTATTAGACTTAATGTAGCCACCGTCACCTAAAAATGCCATAATTAAATACCTGCCTTACTTTCTATAACGTCTGCTAGGTTAGATGTAGCAGCCGCGTTCTTGTTCTGCTGATCTACCAGAGCTTTAATAACTGATATTAGTTGTTTTGTTTCAGACGGACCAGAGCCTTTTCTCAACATTCCCGATGCAAGAGAGGCTGCCCTTGCTAAAGTTCCAGGCTTTAAAAGAGGTTCTTGATTTTTTCTAGCCCTCTCTTTCGCATCCTTTTTTAATTGCTCTTTAGCTGCCTTTGTGTTTTTAGCCGTAGACTTGGTATCTGAGGACACCAATTCACTCACCGCCCAAATACCAGCAGCAGCGGCACCTATGAATCCAAGGGATCCTATTATTCTCTTGGCTACTACTTTAAATCCTGTACTCGCAGCACCCGCTCCAAGAGTTCCCGCCGCAGCATTTGCAATTAAATTGCCAGTCATTTTAACCGCACCGGGACCCACTGTAGCCGCTGCCAGCATCAAAGGTAGATACTTAGTTATATACTCATACATTCCAGGAGCGTAAGTCTCATAAAACTTGTCTACATTTTTTTTCTGAGCAGCTATAGTATTAATTTTATCTTCTTCTTGAGCTTTCATTTCTGCGGATAACTTATTGCCCTTCATTAAACCTTTAGTAACCTGCAATAACGCTTGTACCTGCGCTCTCCCGTATGCGTTTGTAAGACTATCAGCAACCTGTTGATTACTGCTAAATTGCGCCCTGAGACGTTGCCCTGCCTGAATAAGCTCATCATGGTTTATGCTATTCCCATCTCTAAGATCTTGCATTATCTCAGTAAGACCTAACTGCTGTTGTTGGCCCACATTTAAACTGTTTGCCATATTAAGAAGAATAGATATTGATTTATCTGCGCCTTCGGCTCCTCCCATCGCAGCCTTCAAGGATGCTGCGGAATCTGCATAGGCATTCACAGCATCGTCACCGTAGACAGCAGCCTCTTCTAGGGAAGACCTAACTGCATTAAGAGCCTGTATCATACTCGTAGCAGTGATTCCATACTCCGAAGTATTTTTTGTTATTGCTTTCGACAGCTTACCTTGGGATTTGTTGGAATCATCAGTTAACAAAGTAAGGTTACCCATGGACCCAATAAGAGCCTGAGTATTTTGCCCCGTAAGCATCATATCATCTGCAAGATCAACAGTACTACGGCTTAAGTCTCTAAGACCTCTTTGAAATCCACCTATAAGAAATCCGGTCATTTCTTGGTTTGTGGATATGTTATCTTTTAAAGCTTGAACATTCTGTTGACCAAACTTTAGAGCAGTTGTGCCTGCGGCTAAGGATTGAAGCTGTAACTGCTCTTGCCTTTGTATGACCGTAGTAAGTCTCCCAGTGAAGTCGAGGTTACTTAGCGTAGCATTTTTCAGCGCGTTGTGACTAGCGGTATTCCCAGTAACAGCTTTAATATTATCGCGTATTGCCTTGATACTTTCGTTCTGAAGGCTAGTAATGCCAGGGTCTCCAGGTTGCCTAACAGCCATTGTAAACTACCTCGAATGTCATATTATCTTTCCTTAACTAGTTCGACTTTAAGTATATCAAACAATGTAGATACATTTAAAGTTCTAAAGTCCTTTACGTAAGGCTTTCCAGTAGAGGGACTAGTCTCTAAAGCAGCCACAGATTTTGCCATGGAATAGGTTGCTTTTGATTCCTTTCCATACATTGTATTTAGCAAAGAAAGAAACATACCCTCCTCTAACCCTTCACATACTAACACGTTATAGAGAGAATTAAGTAATCTGGAGAGAAAAAGACCACTGGAGGATCTTCCAGATGACAATATTATTCCATATCTTGTTGATCTTGGACCATACCCATATTTAAACTGGATCAAGTCTCCTGGACGAAGTCCTAAATAGGAAGTCTCAGATATAGTATATCCTGAATACTTTACTCTTTCATTTGAACTATTCTGGATGAACCTGTCTACGCGAGACTTTAGATCTCCACTTATGCCTCTATTTGCCATAATTTTTCTTTTGAAGGTTTTCAGAGTCCAATGACTATAATATGAGAATTACTTAAATGAACTAGATACTTTAGCTTTTCCTCCTTTTCTTCTCTTTAGGTAAAAAGACTCTAGTGACTAGAGTATACTTATATAGTGTAACTTTCCAAGGGTATTTACTCTACATTACGATAGAAGGTAGGGTATAATGAGTAATGTCTAATTTAGATGAGGAATTGTTTGAAACCTTCGATCTGCTAAAGTTTACTACCTCCAAAGACTTTATTGATCGATGGAGTTATAAGTATGGAAAGAGAATGACCCGACTCTTCCAGATCAGGGTGCTCAAGGCTCTAGAGAGTAGAAAGCCTCTAAAGATGCAAACCCTCCATAAGTTCTTAGTTGTGGACTCAGGATTTAATCAAGAAGTTGTAGAAAACTTCCTAATGGATATTGACTACGAGATCTACTATCCTATAATTACTGGTTCGATATCAGACATCACAACTAGTAACCCTAAAAGGATAAAAAGATGAATAAAGAAGACATGATCAATGCCCAGTATAGAGGCAGAATACTTGCTGAAAAAGGTCAGGACCCTGGAGATGTTGTCGGGCCTGATTCTGGTGGCACTGGTTTCGTGATCATTGCCATCGGGCTGCTATACTTGTACCATTATCTCAAAAGCTAAGACTTCTTCTTACTTTCGTTTAAAGTCTTTTTTAGTTCCTTCTGCTCCTCAATGCGCTTGCAGACAGTAGACTCAGTATGGTAAGCAGGACAAGCGTCTTTATACTCACACCAGTCGCAGAAGATATTCTTGCTTGCCCAGAACTCATCTGTCTTCTTCTTTCGGATCCTCCAGACCTTCTCAATCTGCTTCTTCTTCCATTGTTCTATTTGGAATCTTGAGAACTTAACGGTAACAAAGTTTCCAGTTACTGGGTAATAGTGAGAGCAGAAGATCTTCTCAAAGGGGACATCATAAGTCTTGTGGATAGCATAGGCATATCCCTTTAGCTGATTGTCATCCAGAAGGGTCTTCTTCTTCTTTTCCCTTTTACTGGTCTTGTAGTCGATAACAAGGTATCCACCATCTGTCCCCTTAACCACTCGGTCAATAATCCCTACAAAGTTTATGTCCTTGTCGGCATCCAGAGGAATGGTAAATAATTGCTCAGTTGAAAGGGTTTCTCCCAGCTTCTGATTCCACAAGATGAAGTTCTCTAGACAAGACTGCATTCTAGAGTTTTCTACAAATGGTACTTTATAGGTTGAGCGTTCCGCCTCTGCTATCTTAAGCAGGGTCTTCATGCTTTTCTCCTTGAAGCCAACTTCAAAGATCTTATGGATGAAGGATCCGAAATTCAACGCATCCTCATTCTTGGCTCCGAACCCTGGGAGTCGTAATATGTACTTTAGCTTGTATTTCCACAGGCACTGGTCTATGATGTCTCCACGAGACGCACTTATATTATTTATGAACATGAGCAATAATTCTTTTATTAGAAAATACTGTATGGGTAAGTTTCTATCTAATTATAGACTTTCCAGCGATGATATAGAGTTAGTAGTTCCGTCTCTTTTCGTCGATAACGATTATAAACGGCACATGTCTATCAATCTGGTTACTGGATTGTGGAGATGCTTTAAGTCCGGTGAGTCTGGCAACTTCGCTCAACTATACTCAAAGATCGAGAAATGCTCCTACGCACAGGCATACGAAACTCTTATCTATGAAGACTTCCTAGCTCGTGGAATATTTAGACATCCTAAGAAGTTTGAAACTGTTGACCCAGACAAAATCGTAAGCAACTTAGATGATGCTAAACACTTTGAAGTAGTAAAGGACCATCCCTTCGTATCCAGTAGATTGCTAGATGGGTTCAAGTTCTATATTGCTAAAGATGGAAGCTACAAAGATAGATTGATTATTCCGTTTACCAACGCTTCAGGGAAGATGTTCTACTTCCAAGCTAGAGACCTAAAGGGCCGACAGCCAAAGTATCTTAACTGTAAGAATCTAAAAAGTTCTCAGGTACTATACCCCTTTGATTATGGTTCTAATGAACCCCTGTATGTGGCCGAGGGAGTTTTTGATTGCTTGAGTTTACAGGCTTGTGGTCTCAATGCTACTACCACTTTGTCCTGCTTTACGTCAAAAGAGCAGATGCTTCAACTCAGTCAATACCAAGGTCCCCTAGTGTGTGCATTTGATAATGACTCAGCAGGAATTCAAGGAACTGGAAAGTTTATGGAGAAGGCTTATTGGATTAACAGGGATGACCTCTTCACAGTAAGCCCTCCTTCAGGGTGCAAGGACTGGAATCAGCTTCTTGTTGAGAGGGGTCCAGATGCCGTTCTAAGCTCCTCTAGCAAGTTAAGAAGGCTAGATCCCCTCAATATAGAATTAGCCCTTCTAGCGGATTAAGAAGGCTAACTCATTAGACACGATAGTCTGATTCAAAGCTTGGAATTTAAGTCTTGCAACATAAACGCCTGTTTGAGATCCTAGAGTTCCATCCAGCATTCTAGGGTGTGATGCCAAGGCAGTTGTGTCCAAGTTAAATACTACGGTGTTTGCTGAGGTAAGATCTGATGTGCCGGAGGTTTCAGCATACGAAGACACTGTAACTCTAGAAGGCAAATTACGATCATCATTTCTCTTGTAGATTTCTATTTGAGGATTGACAACTAGTGACTCCTTAAACAAGTTAACAATACTTCTGTCTATATTTGTATTCTCAAGAGTAAATTCATTAGTAAACTTAAGATCAACTTTCGAACCTAATACTATTTGAGTGTTTTCTAACTGCGTGTTTACTCGGAATAATAAAGGCTCCGTGACCCCAAAAAACTTATCTTCGGTAAGAGTGAAGTCGTTTATTATCGTAGTAAGATTAGAACCGTTAACGTGTTTAACTGTCCATACATCTAGGTAATCCCCCACCCCAGAAACAGTATTAAGAATGTTGCTCGCACCAGAAAGATTGAACGTAGCACTGAGTACATTCTT
>Ga0209337_1000277_pt1 | contig 40860 bp, 47 predicted proteins | sample LinPmetageLP53_FD_184044 | JGI IMG/M metagenome (GOLD analysis project Ga0209337, IMG submission 184044) | Marine viral communities from the Pacific Ocean - LP-53 (SPAdes) (version 2) | ecosystem: Environmental > Aquatic > Marine > Oceanic | place: Pacific Ocean | collected 2010-02-08
AGCCATGACCTCTTTCTTCTCCTACATTACCTTGATTTAAAGTAAAAAATATTTGATTTATGTTTGTATCTCTACTGTCATCAGTACCACCATCATGTGACAAAGTAAATATTGCTCTTTTATAATCATTGTCTGTATCAAATGTACCACCAACAGACATTCTTATTGCAAACTGTTGGTCATCAGTAGCATTTTTAATATTGTGTGCAGTTAAATAATGCACATTATATTCTGAACCTTTGATATTTGTAAAATCTACTGCTGCAGTACTACTAGTTATTGTTTGAGTTTGAATAAGTTCTATTGTTTCAACAGCACCACCTGCTGTGATTAAAGCTCTGGCTACACCTAAAGGTGACATTATGCGAAAGCTAGTTGACTAAATAAAAATGGTGTTGTACCTACAAATACAAATGTAAGTATATCTATAGATGCTGCTGCTGTTGATAGTGTTAGTCCTGCAGCACCTGCAGTTTTAGCAGTGACATCACCACCACCATTAACACTTACTGCATCTATGTCCATTGTTCTTGAACCTGTACCATCTTGTGTTACTACTAAAGTAAATGTTGTTACTCCTGATGCAGGTACATTTGTAAAATGTAAGTCATCAACATTGTGTCCTAATGTTACTGTACCTGTATTACCATTTGCTAAATCTATAGCCATATCTACTGCTGATGTAATACCTGCTGTTGTTTCATTATAATCTTTTAATACTTTATTAGTTAATGTTGCAGCTTCTGCATCTGCATAGTTCTTAACTGCTGCTGCTGTAGGTATCTTTGTATCACTATCATTTGATGTAATACTTTCTGCTTGTGTAATCAAATCTCCTTGATTAATCATAGCGAAGTCTACTGCACCTGCAGCTATTGTTGTTGCTATATCTTGTGTTGCATCGGCTAATGTACCTGTAACATCACCTGTTAAAGCTACATCATCTATTCTGTCATGTACATCTTCTATGTGTTGTTTAACTACTGCAAGTCTTACTTTTGTACCATCAGCATGTGCTGGGTCAGGGTCGTGTTTTGCATCTACATCTCTAGTAACTGCTGCTGCTCCAAAAGCTCCTGAGTTCCAAAGAACAATTTCTCTTTTACTATCATTATCAGGGTCTATTACTAAATAAACTTTAGCTGCAACTCCTGGATTATCTGTTAAAGCTATTGAACTATCTCCTGATGCTACTGCACCATTAAGAGTAGTTTCAAAAGCGTTTACTAAATTAGTTTCTTGTGCTGTCATATGTTTTTATTATACCTTCTTTATCCAAATCTCATAATACCATACGCATTTATTCCTGGTGCATCACCAGAAGTTAGAGTAGCATAAACTTCTTGTCTTGTCCCACGAATTGTAATTATAGCATATCTTGTAACACTTCCAATATTAGGATTACCTTCTATAGGATATTCTATTGATTCAACAACTCCTCTAATTATTTCTTGAGGGTCATAAATTTCTAAAGTAACAGGTGTTCCTTCTCTATCTTTTAATGATTGATATACTGCTTCACCTAAATTTTTAACTGTTATAGGTTTTCTGTATGGTCTTTCTACTCTATCACTAAGATTTACTGGTATTTGTACTAATACAAGTTCTGGTCTTGCTAATGCACGATAAGAAATAGAATTAACTTCTGGTGCTTCAGTTGTACCTTGAGATGTAAGTACAATTTTCATAGCACCATACCTAGATATTTTATTTACTTGTGCTTCTACAGTTCCTAAACCAGATTGTCTATCAAGTACTTTACTCCAACTTGTATGAGTTGGAGAAGTTATTCCAGCTATATCATCTGTAACATGTAGTTCTACTGTACTACCAGTTAAAATATTTGGAGTTTCTACTTGTGCTTCTACCCATTGTTTTTGTTCAGCAGTAAAGAAATCTGCGTTAGCTGTTATAAGATAACCTGTAGTTTCATAGTTAGATGTTTCTTGCCATATACCACTACTTTGAACTGTAACTAAAAATTTTTCATTTATAATACCAATTCCTTTAATAATATTACCAGCACCTAACTTTAAGTCTCTGGCTATACCTGCAGTAGGTAAGTAATATCTCCATAAATACGAATTACTACCTGTTTCTTTTATACCTGTATAGACAGAATCTCTTGTTGCATGTAATCTGTAAGGACTAGCATCAATAGAATCTATATTCCATTCTTTAATTAATTGTTGATTACCAAGAACATATAAGTCATCAGCTACAGTTAAAGCAGCACTATATAATCTTCCAATAACTTTACTACCAGTTTGTACAACTTTTGTACCATAAAATATTTGTCCTTGTGTTTCAGTAATACAAGTAACTACTTCACCTTTAAGTTCTGTAGTACCTTTTGCTGTAAATGTTCCTGCTACATCTTTGATAGAGTATATTCTTCCATCAGTAGCAACAGCTAAAATAACTGCACCTGCATCAACTACATCAGTCCAACTTTGTCCAGTAGGAAGTGTTTCTATAGCAGAACCTACAGTTGTATTACCATCATATTGATGTAATGTTGTACCAGTAGATACCAACATTAATCCTTTAACAGACCAAATACCATCGTATATTGCTGCTGACATTTTTTGAGTTGATGAACTACCATCAGGAAGTAACTCTATTTCTCCTGCTGAACCATTATTAGCAACGATATATAAATCACTACCATGTGTTGCTAATCCTTTTATCTCATAACCTGCTGTTAAATTTGTAGATTGTACACTCCAGCTGTCACCACCATCTAAAGAAACATATAAAGTCTCATCATTAGAAACATATACTTTTGTACCAACAATAGCTAAAGCATTATCACCATCACTAGAATCTAATGCTTGTTCTAACTCTGTTTGAAATAACATTTTTAAACTATATGGTATTCCTTTGTTTTGTGTAAAGACATCTAATCCACTACTATCCCAAAATTTTGTAGTATCATCTTCAGACATACCTCTTTTATGAGCCATATCCAAGTTACTACCACCAGAAAAATTGTTTCTTGAATATATACGACCTATGTTTCTAGTAAAATCTTCTGGGTTTTGATTAACATTTATTTCTTGTGATTGAACATCAGAAGATTGTATTTTCATAGGAACTTGATTAGATATAGCAGCTCTGAATAAATCATTGTCTATTCTAAAATCATACCCTTTTCTTTCAGGGTCTGAAACATTATAAAGATTAGCTAATCTTGGCATTATGAATATGTTATTTGATTAAGAGCTACTGGCTCTGGATACCTTGCTTTCAAATCTTTTTTAGCTTGATTTAATAATGTTAATTGATAAGAAAGTAATCCATTTCTTATATTTGATGAAGCTCCAACTGGATAAGTTCCAGTAGCTAATTGGTCTGTTATGTAATCAGCTGTAGCAGCAGGTATATCTCTACCACTTAACATGTGTGCAGCTACACCAGCCATAACAATAGCTTCGTATTCATCTTCTAATCCTATTGTGGCAAGAGTATCTGTTTCAGCTGTAGGTTGTACAAACTTTTTTTTAAATGTTACATAAACTGTATGGCCAGCAGCTATACCAGCAAACTGTAAAGCATGTACTACATCTGGTCCTACTGTGTAAGTTATTGTTCTTTCTGTACTTGTTGAATCTGTATAAACAAATGGATTAGGTAAATCAATCATTTCTATACCAACACCTTTAAAAGTTAAACCTGTTTGGTCTGAACCTGCAGACCAATCTGTATATTGAGATATAGCTTTTATAGGAGTCACTAAATAATTATTTGTACCAGGAGCATCATAAGAACCAAGTAATGTATAACCAGTACCTGATACAACTGCTTGTGTATCTACTGCATATAATGTTGGATAAAGATTTGTTATTTGGTCTGATATTGCATCAAATACTGCTTTACGTGTAAAAACAGGAGCTATTTTAATTACAGCGTTTTCTAAATGTGCAGTTGCTGTTGTACCTCTAGTTCCTCTTACTACAGTAATTTGTTTATTAGTAGTATTAACATCAGTACAATACATTAACTCATGTCCAATTTCAATTATAGTTCCAGCATCCATAACATCTTCTTCTTCTGAAGTTAATAAATCACCATTATAAGTAATAGTTGTAGCACTAGCATTAAAACCAGCACCAGTAGCTACAGCTGTGTATGAATTTAAACTATCGTTAGGTTCTAAATATTCTCTAAATACTCTATCTACTAACGCTCCTATATTTGTACTCATTATGCAACCTTATCTTGTTCTTTAGCATAAGCTGTTACACCTAATAATGATATACCAAAGCCACCATTAGCTTTTATTTGGTCATCTATTATTTCAAAAGAAGGTTCAACATCTGACTTTGAATCAATATGTAAATATCTACCTTCTTTAAGAAGTAAAAGCATACTCATTGTTACGCCTAACTACTTCTTAATAAGACTGTTATTTCTGAGGATGTATCTTCTGTAGACCCTGATATTACTTTAATCCAACCAGTTGAAGCAAATGCCCAACCTGATGGGTCAACTCTTGTAAGTTTATTAGCAGCTACCGTGTAGGTTACTGCAGAACCATCTGTTTCTTTTACATCATAAAATGTACCACCATTTTCTGGTGACCATTGAAATGTAATTGATGTACCATTCCAACCTGAACCTGGTAAAAAACCTGCAACTAGAAGGCCCTCTGTTGGAATAATTGGACTAGCAGTAGTACTACCTGTGTATTTTACACCTATTAATTTTTGCATAAATTTCTCCGTATATCTTTATTACTATAGCAGAACAATGGGAGCAGGTGGAGCTACTCCCAAAGTTCTAATTTTTTTAGCTATTTGTTTGTTCAAACAGTAAGTGATATGAGCCAGGACCGAAGTCATAACCCATTTCCATGTATACTGCTTTACCAACTCTAGCAAAGTCGTCTTGGTCTAAGTCTCTTACGAACACAGTACCAAATCCTGGGATATTGGTAAATACTGGTTGTATGAAAGCGAAGTCCAGAATGTATGCAGTTCCTGCTGGCATGATATTTCCATCTATAACCATCATACCTAGTGAACCGAATGGTGTAATAACAGTATCAATGTCAACACCAGCAATGTTTCTATCTCTTGGAAGAATAGCTGCAGTTGTACCAATAGTACCACTGAGTAATTCTTTGTTAAGAGCTAGTAATTGCTTAGGTGTGACAACTAATACAGGTTGTATCATTGGAGCATTAGCGTCATAAAGACGTTTCATGCCTTCTGCAATCGCATCCCATGTTAAATCACGAGCTGCTGAAGTTGCATCTCCATCAGCATCACAATAGTGGATGTTTCCACCTGTGCCTGTTGGAGCAACTGTATTATTTGCATTTGCATTTAAACCAATCCATTGTTTAAGTCCACGCATTTCACGTGTTCCTGAACCTGGAGTAGTATTTGCACCATCTGCGAATGTTCCGTTAAAAGCGAACCATTCTACTTCTCTTGCTATTTTTTCTAAAGCCAAAGTCATTTGCTCTGAGAACTCATCAACAATCGGATTACCACCAGCTAATGACATTTTGTCTCCAGCTGTTACTGTTCCGTCACCATCTGATGAGGCTGTTATATTAGCACTCAAGTCAAATGGATTTTGATGTTGAAAGGTTGCCATTCCAGTGTAAGACATCTTAACACCTTTATGGAAAATTTGAGTAACTGATGTATATGCAACTCTGTCTCTACCTAAATATTCTGTAGGTTGAGCTCCTTCTTGACCTTTAGTAGGTTCAGAAGAAATAACTGCATTATCAGCTGCCTGGATTTGCCAGAAAGTTGATTGTAGTACCTTACCACCGTTTAAGCCACCTGTTGCAGAGAGAAATGGGGTTCTTTGACCACCTACACGAAATAACTCGCCAGAAAAGTTATTAATCTTCTGGGAGTAAATAGTGTTATTTGTCAGCGAAATTGCTGCCATTTTATACCTCCGTATTTAATTGTTAGCTTGTACTTTAAATTAAGATTCGTTCTTAGCGTTTTCCATCAGAGTAAGTTTTGCTCGGATAGCATCTTTAGTACTACCTTTGCTGATAATATTCTGAAGTTGTGCTAAGACTTCATCATCGGATACGTCACTTACGGAATTTGCATCAAGTGATTGTACTCTTGACCTAGCATCATCTTTAATTACTGGAGTAGAACTTAGGTGTGTGACATCTTCGTTCATTCCTGTAGGTTCAAAACCATACTCTGTTTTTGCGTACTCACTTACAGCTGCAGTTGTTACTTCACCTGTATACACTTGTGTCAATGCTTTACCAAAACCACTTTCAGGATTTAAACCAATTTGCTTTACAGCATCTTTTAGTTTTTCATCTTTATGATTTGTAAGCTCAGCTGTTAGCTTTGCTATCTCGTCATTTTTTCTGTCAATAGTTTCACGCATTGCTTTTGCTCCTGAATTATCAAGACCATCAAATTCGTCCATTTCGTACCTCCTCACAGTTTTGACCTATCAAATTAGACCTGTGGAATCTAATTGCGGTGTTATCCTTCACACTTGACTTAAAACTGGATAACTTAATTTTTAAGTCCTTACTCTACGATTTTTATACAAGCTTTCTACGTAGGCTTTGAAAGCTGAGTGCAGGTCTTTAGACGGACCACGCAACGTCAATATTTATTATACACTATCCTTCTAAAAGTCCAGTAACTTTATTATCTTTTTTAGCTGCACCTGCTTTGAAACTAGACATAGCTGCTGATTCTGCTGCTAATAATCCTATTTCTTTTGCTGAATCTGCATCTCCTATAGATGCTTCTTCTAATGTACTAACATCAAATTCACTATTTGTTTGTGTGGCCATTGTTTGATAGTTACCTGCTTGTTGATAAACTTGTCTAGCTTTTTCTTGTGTAAGACCAGCTTTTCTTAATGCTTCAAATCTACTAAAACTTCTACTAAATCCAGCAGCTCTTGCTTCTGCACCAACACCTATAGTTTTTAAATCACCTTTTAATAACTTGTCATTAATACCTGGATTAATTAAAGCAGCAAATATAGTAGGTTGGTCAGTAGATATATTGTATTGTTCTCTAAACATAGCTTCTACTTGAGGTATATTATTTTTAACTGCGTTATATGTTACATCTATTCTTTGTTGAAATTCTGCACCAGATACTTCACCAGTTATTAATGCATTAAATTGTTCTTCAAATTCGCTAGTATCAACTATTCCAACTTCAGCTAATGTTTCTTTATAAGTTGCTTTTGTAGCCATAGCTTGTAATTCGTCCATAATTAAAGAACCATCGTCTCTTTGTAAATATTTAAATTCTTTTTTCCATGCAGCTGTATTTCTTGTAGCTGCTTTTGCTAAATTAGTTTCACCAAATTTTACCCAAGCATTAGCAAACTCTGCTTGAACATTCTCAGGCATAAATTTATATAAAGCTTTAGCTCGTTCTAAACCCTCTGTATAATCACCAGCTGTAGTTTCTTTATCGGCAGTTGAAGCAGTTGAACCTGTGTAATTTTGTCCACCAATTCCTTTTGAACTAGCAGTAGCATCTTTTAAACTTTGTGTGTAACCATTTTCTTTATAATCAGCTATTACTTTAGGGTCATCTCCTATTTCATATCCAGTTAAATAATCTTTTCTATATACTTTTACCATTAATTTTCCAAAAAGTTTTGTGATTTAATTACACCGTCACCATATGCACTAGCTGATGCTAAAGCAAAATCGTTCTTTACTTTGTCTATTCCTAATTCCATACCTTTACCTCTCAAGTATTCTCCTTCTTTTGTTGTATCATTCATTGAAATTATATCATTTAAAACTGGATTATCCCATTTAACATCTATACCCCACGCTGCTTTAATAGAACCTTTTTTATTATTAAGAATAGTACTCCAAGAAATATCTTTATCATACATATTAAATTGTGCAAAACGTTTATCTTTAAGTTTTTCTTGTAATTCGTATTTATAATTAGGTTCCATTTGTAATTTACTTGCTTCTTTAGATACATCTATATCTCCCCACATACTTTGTGGTAAAAATTGATTTAATAATTCTTCTACTTCATCATGTTTAGTTGTGATACTAACTGTAGACATACCTTTTGATGCTTTAAGAATGTCATCATCTAATGTATATATACCGCCATTTGCTTCTCTAAAAGCTGGATTAACTAATGCTACTACTTGTTGAGAAGCTTTAGCTACAGCTGCTTTAGTATTTGGGTCACCATATACACCATTATTTAAATTGTTTGCTACTAATTTTAAACTATTATTTAATTCTGTATTTTCTTTTATGTCTTCTAATGGTACACCAGCTTCTAATGCAATAGCTTGTACTGAACCTACATAAGTATCTAAATCCATACCATATTGTTTTGGGTCTAAACGTTCATCGATTGTTCTATTATAAAAATCTCTGCTAATGTCTAATTCGCCTAATGCTTTACCAATAGTTTCGTTTGTTTTTAAATTTTCAAAAAATGCAGTTTTATCAAATACACCATCATCATCTGTAGCAAATTCATATGCTCTTATATATTCGTCTCTAAATTCTTTATTACCCCACCAAGTTTCTCTTTCAGTAATATTTTTTACATTGTTTAATATATCAGTCCAATTTTCATTTGCTGAATCGTAGTCACCTACAAAAACTAAAAAATCATCATCTAAAAACTGTTGTTCAAAAGATAATTCATCTATAGTTTCGGTATTGTCTTTAGCTAATTGACTTAATGCCATAGGGTCTTCAAGACCTGTAGTATCTGCAATTAATTCAGTAATGTTTTTATCACCAGGGTCAAAGAAAAAACTTACACCACCCCTATCAACTCTAATGTAATATTTACCTGTTCCTTCAACTTCTACAATTGTTGCATTTTCTGGCAAACTATTCATCTACATCTCCTATTGATGACATATTACCTAACCAAGCGTTATTGTCCACTGGAGTTATATCTCCATAATTGTTAAAATCTTCTATTAATTGTGTTTCATCTGAATAATCATCTTCAGGATATACCCAATCTTCTAATCCTACTTTAGGTAATAACCAATTTTCAAAAGGTATTTCTATACCAGTTATTATTGGTGAACGTTTTATTGCAGGCATTAATCCTGTTTCTGGTATAAACCCAGCATTCATTAACGCTGTTCCTGAATTTAAACCAAATACATCATTAAGGCTACCAAACCAATTTTGTGGTGCTCTTTTTTCTCTCCATACAGTATTGACTGATTCCATATCTTCATATCCTTCTGTTCCTAAAAACTCATATATAACATTTATCCATTTGTCATTAGTCCAATTAGTATATTCGTCAACAAATCCAGAAGATAATATACCTTGTTCTTCAGCTAGTTCTAAACTATTTATAAGTGGATATACACCTATTTTATCAATAATCCCATTAGACTCTGCCCATTTTTCATATTCAGGCCCTAAAGCATTCTTGATAGACTGTTCTCCAAAAGTATCTTTAGTAATAATACCTAATGTTTCTATAGCAGATAATATTACTCCACTAGCTATACCATAATAAAAATTTGCTTTTTCATAAGCAGCCATACCAGCAACTGAACCTGTAGATGCAACCGCTGCTGCACCTTTAACTCCAACTTTAGCTGCTGTAGCAGCTGCAACGCCCGTTCCAGCAGCTGTAATAGTAGCTTTTTTGGCACCTTGTCCTACAACACCAGCAACAGCTTTACCTGGTGGACCTAATTTATTTAATACTCCACCAATACCATTAGCCATCCATCCATAAATTACTTCTCCGTAATCTAATACTTTAGCTCCTTTTTTTAATCCCGCACCCATTAAAGGTATAACTCCTTTAAGCAATTTATCTAATTCAATATTTTTAGTAGCATCAAATCCCCAACTTCTAGCTGCGGCTTCTACACTTGTTGCTTTGACGTTTATACCTTCTTCAGCATTTATCCATTTGTCAGTTATATCTTTTTCTGTTAATGGTTTAACTTTAACAAAATAAGCATCTGACCATTTATCAACATAAAAACCAGCTCTTTGACTTTGTTCAGCACCTGTTTTACCACTAATAACTAATTTTTCTAATGCTTGTGGAGTAATACCCATTTGTCTAGCAATTTTATTTCTCATTTCAATATCATTAAACCAATCACCAGCAAGTTCTTCAACTTCTATTACTTCTGTAGCAATACCATAATTCCATTCAATACCACCTTTAAGATTTTTTATATTTCTTCTAGCGTTACCATCAAAACCATGTACTATTCTTTCTCCTGGTTTAGGAACTTCTTTTCCATAATTTAACCATTCAGCTTCCATTAATCCTTTGTCTATTAATATTCCTTCTTGATGACCAGTACCTATTAAATTAGGTTCCCAACCACTAACTGCAGGTTTACCATCTATAATTTTTGTCTGGTCTATCTCTTGTTCAAATATTTTTCTTCCTAAATTCCAAACTTTTACTGTATTGTCTGGTATCTTTTTTCCGTAATTAGGAATGCCTAATTCAAAATCAGAAGTTAGAGGTTTTCTTACAACTTTAGCATTATTTACATTTTCTGGACTTACATTAGTTGCTTCTGTAATAGGTTTATCAACAGTTTTCCCTAAACCCATTTGTTCGGTAATATAATTATTTTTATATTTATTAGCTAAATCTTGTATGTATTGTGGTTGTTTTCCTACCCATGCTTTTCTATCTGCTTGGTTAGGAATGTTTTTTAGATTTTTAACAATGTATTCTAAATTATGTTTATCTGCAGGATTTATTATACCATTAGTTAATTTAGGTGTATTACTTGGTGCGTTTTGGTCTGCAAGTAATTTCATATCTACATCATCATATTGTGAAAACCTTTTATTATCTTTTAATATTTCATCAGGAATTTCATCAGTAGCAGTTTTAGCATTACTAAAACTTGAAGGTACATCTACATTACCAGGTATATTTTTAGTAAATAATATATTTGCTATTTGTTTTGGTTCAAAGCCAGCTAAGTTAGTTCCTATAGCTGTCATTTTAAATGTTTTATTTGGATTCTCTGCAGCAAATTTTAAAAACGTATCTATATGTTTACTAATTTCCTCTAAAGATAAACTTTTATTAGGAGTAGCTTTAGTAGGTAAAGCATATGATTTTCCAGTTAATCCTTCTCCTACTCCTTCTTGAGCACCAAATTTATTTTTAGCATCTAATGCAGCTCCTTTACCATGTATTCCTTTTCGGTTACTTCCAAAAACAAATATTTCATTATCAGCTAATTCATCTATCCAATCTACATTTTTACCTTTAGAAGTTTCAGCTTTACTTTCTTGCACAACTTCTTTACGGTCTATACGTCTAGCATCACTAATTTCTTGTACTTTATCCCATATTTCAGAGTCAGGTATTATTTCTTTAAATACTTTTTCAATATCTTCACCCTTTGTGTTTTTTAATGCAGCTGTTAATTGTTTAACTAGATTTTCAATATTTTCATCAGAGTAACCTTTAGTGTCTTTTAAAGTATCTTTTAATGCTGATACTATTTCTTTTATTTCTTGTTGTGTAGCCATTATATTTTACCTGTCATAACACCTATTATATTACTTTGATGTTTTCTACGATTTTGTCCAGCTTCAATAAAGTCTTTTTCTGTTCTTAAATCAGTTTCAATTTCATATAAAGTTTCTTCTTGAATATCATCATCATCTAAAGTTCTAGTACCTACTTCACGTGTACCTATAGTATCTCTATAATCTCCACCTATAGCACCAGTCATATCTATACTTTTACCATTTTCAATTAAATAATTTTCCATGTCTGCACCATACTTAGCTGATTTGTATGCATATGCTAAATTTTGTGCATAGTTATCATATCGTGAGTTCCAACTATTTAAATATTTATTTCTTTCTTCTTCAGTTGGTGGTCTATCTAATTCTATCTCAAATAATTCATCAATTCTTCTTGACATATATGCTGTTGTAGGAATATCTTTTTCGATTTCATATTCTTTTTCTTTTGCCTTAACATCAACATTCATTAACAATTTTTCTCGTTCTGAGTATCTATTAATAGCTTGACTTAATAAAGCCCAAGATACTTTTTCTACATTCATATTTGAATCTTCAACCCAATTGTACCTATCAGGTATAGTGTCTATTAAATCCATATATTCATTAGAATTATACATAACACCTGCGTTGTCATAATTTGATTGTGCCATTAACACTTCAATGTATCCTCGTAAATTAATATCCATTTCATTAGTGTCATCAAAATCACCTTCATCAGCTATACCTTGTCTAACTAAAATATCTTTTAGATATTTAATTGCGTCTGCGTTTTTGCCTATATGATTTACAAAATCAGTCATAAATAAAGATTGAGGTTGTACTTCTACAGGTATAGGAACAAACGAACCATCTACTTCTTCAAATAAAATATCTCCATTTTCGTCAGTTAAAAATCCTGGTAATGGTTGTCCAGTTGCATTTGCATATGCTTGTTCTGGAGTTAAGTCATTCTCTGCTACTCCTGTAACATATCGGTCAAATGCATCACCTTTTAATTCACCTATAGGTGCTCTAGCGACAATTTCTTGTGTTGCTCCTGGAATAGGTTTTCGGTCACGTACTTCATCTTCAAAATAAGTAGTGTCTTCACTTGGTACAACAGATTCTGCTTCAGTGTCTGTTTGTACAACAGATTCTTGTATAAGTTTTGCTTCTTCTACACTTGAAAGAGTTTCAGGTGCTCCAAAAAGACCACCAAAAAATCCTGGTTCGTATGTAAATTCTTCTGATACATATTCTTGATAATTAGGAACATCTTCTATTGGTATAGTTGCACCACCTATTTCAATAGATTCTATTTTATTGCCTGGCCCTAATAAAAATCTAAAACTATAAGTAATTTTATCTGGTCCATAATTTCCATATTCTAAAACTGTATTTGCAGATAATCCGTATTTATCATTCCAATAATTAGGGTCTTGTGTTGCAAACCAATCTTTTATTGCTTTACTAAAAGCTTGCCCTTTTTCGTAATTAGTTTGTTTATCTGCCATTTAATTTCCTATGCATTGTAATACTCTTTATCGTCACGAAACATCCTAGTTATTATATTAGTCCAAATTGCTGCAAAGTCAGGGTTTAAAGGTATAATCTCATTTGCCCATCCTTGAAAATCTGCACGCATATATACAGCTATAGGGTCTGTACTTTGCAACCACCATTCTGGATTACCTGAAGGTGATTGAAATTCTGATTGTCTTGCAAAAGCTTGCCATTTAGGTAAGAAATCATTAACAAATACTGCACCTGCTTCTGTTTTTAACGTTATTTCTAAATTAGGCCATTTCTCTATCATTTCACCTAGTATCTCTTTTGACGTAGCTGGTTGTCTTTGTCCACCAGTTCTTTCAAATCCAGGTAACTGTTGCATTAACGCTGTTCTATAAATTCTAAATAACATATCTTTTTGTGCTTCAGGTATAAAACTGTTTTCAAATTTTTCTTTGTAAGCTGTGTATCTAAAATAACCTAATGTATCGTTAGCTGCTACATTAAATTCTTCTAGTGACAAAACTTCTCTTTCACCAATATTGTATTGTCTTATTACTTCTTGATAGCTTCTTTCTTCATATGGACTATCAGGTAGTAAATAAAATGCACTTTTAGGTAATTGTTCTAATACATTTTTATTTTCTTGTTGCCATGATAAAACTCTCTCTGAGTATGCTTTTTTCCCACCTTTAGCTGCACTTTTAGCTGTAGTTAACCAAGTGTGTTCATATCCATATAATCTTATAAAAGATTCATAGGCAGCTATATGGTCATCATTATGTTCTTGTACTAGATTTTGATATTCTTTAGCAAGTATTTGTGTACCCCACATTTTACCATCTTTATCTTCAATATAATATCTAGGACTAAATCCTGTAGGTAATACAAATTGTGCCATAGCTCTAAATAAAAATGTTTGTCTTCCTTTGTCTCTTGCATAATCTCTTAAAGCTGCATCTATTAAATCAGGTGTTAAATCTTCATCAGGTAATAAATTAGCTGTAGTTCCTTTCCATTCTATTTGTTCTAAATATTCATCTAAAGCACCCGCTTCTAATAATCTTTTTTCACCATTTTCCATTTTTAATAATTTAAATAATTCAATTGACGTACTAGCACGCATAGATGCTACTTCTGATTTATTACCAACTGGTATTATATTTTGTGCTGCAAAGAATTTTTGTAAAGAAGGTGATGTAGGTATAATTGCATCCCAGAAACCTGTACCTGTAGGAGGACCAAAATCTCCAAAAAAGATACCTCTTAACTCATCTGCTACTCCACCAGCAGGTAATACTTTGTCTATAGCAAAACCAGCCATAGGTGTAGGACCAGGAACAAATCCTTGACCTAACAAGTTAACTCCAGTTACATAACCACGTGGTGACATTTTTACATTAGAATCTTCACCAAATATTAAATTAGACATATGACCACCAAAAGGCATTACAAACATTTGTTCACCTGAACCATTAGGGTCTTCTGCAAAAAATCCATCTCCAGAAAAACCTAAAGCGTCAGCACCTCTACCACCTTTTAACGTTAATTGTGTTCTTCTAATAACTTTTGGATTTTCAGCTAATAATTTTGGCCAAGTAGTTAACATTTCAAACCAAACTTCTGGGAAAGGAAATATGTTTCTTGTCTTTTGTGATATTCTATGTCTTTTAGTTGTGTCATACAATAAGTCTTGTGTAGATTGTAATCCAAATGCTTTACTTCCATCACTTACTGTTTGATAGTCAGTTAACTGATATACTTTCTTTTCTGAACCACCCATTAATTCTTGTAATTGTTTACGCACTTTAAGCGGTATTTTTGTTGCTGAAGCTTCTCTAATAAATTTTTGTTGCAATTCTTTGTCCATTAAATGAAATTTATCTACTATGTATGCCCATCTGTATTGTTTAAATGTAGAACTTCTATTGAGATAATTAATAGGTCTATCCATCATATTTCTAAATAAATATTCAAAAGCTGTATCTAATAATTCTTCACCTTTAAACAAACTACCTTCAGGTACATCTACTTCTCGTTTATAAAATAATGTACCTAAATTAAATTTGTCTCCATCTTTATCTATCCATTTAGATATAGCGTTTTCTAATTCTTTTTGTTGACTTCTACTAACTCCTTGTACAATACCATCAACTTCTGATAACATTTTTAATTCTTGGCCATCTGTAGTTTCAAGTACGCCTTCAGCTATTACACGTCTTAACAAAGTCATACCATCATCTTTACTATCTATATTGTGACTTAATTGTGCTTCAGATAAATTATTAGTAAATTTTCTACCTGGTTTTTTTAAGTTACTGTCAAATCGTACATAATCTCTACCTACTTCTAATCTGTGACCTGTTGCTTGTCTAATTCTATTTTCTACAGATTTTAAATAAGCCATAGCTATGTCATCATTTGTAGCTACATCCATCCAATCTTCTCCACCTTTTTTTAATAAATCTTGTCTATAATCATTTCCTTTTCCTTTAGTAAACCATTTTAATGTGTCTTCATCAACACCATTAGCAGCAATGTATCTTGCTACACCATCGTTTCTTAATTTAAATAAAGTTGTAAATATACCTTTGTTGTAACCAACTTCTCCAAATGTTACTTCTGGCATTTCAATACGATAACTATTTTTATATTTACCACCTTTAATAATATTATTAGTCCATTGCTGATGTGTAACAGATAAATGTTCTGGACTTCTCATAATGTCGTCAAACTCTGAAAATTTAGACCAATATTTAGCTTGTTCTTTTTCGCTATGTGAAAATACCCATGATAAATATTGAAATGGATTATTCCACCCACTATCTAAACCAGCAGCATAAATTCTAAATTGTTCTTCTAAAAATATTCTTGTAAAGAATGCAGGTCTTAATAAAACAATTGGCTTAAATACTTTTCTTGTATAAAAATCTAATAACTTAGTACCAGCATCATCCATTGTTTGATTAGTTGGTATCCAACCAAATTCATTAACTGCCTTAGCAGCAGCTCTACCTTCTGTACGTAAAGTTGTTAAATATTTTTTAACATTAGCTGCACCTATTTTACTAGCTTCAAAAGCTTTTAAATCTTCAAAATCAGCTGCATAAAAATGTTTACCTACAACTCTATCAACAATATCTTGATTTAAAAATGGAAATATGTTGTCACTCATTTCTGACAATATTGAAGCACGTGGTACTTGTATATCTATAGTTTTACCACCTATTGCAATTTCTATTAAATCATCTGCAGTACCACCACCTGGTGAAACAATGTTATGTGGTATACCATTATAATTATATCCATTAGATTTAAAATATGCTTTTTGTTTTTTGTTCCATTCTTCTACTGTACGTTGAATATGTTTTGCAATTACTTCATGTTGTTTACCTGTTGCTTTAATTTTGTGATATTGAAATTCCATTAAATCAGAACTATATTTTAATTGTTCTCTATAATTATCACCTAAATCTAACCATCTATCCATCCAAGTTTGCCATTCTAAATCAGTAAAATTGTTTTGTCTCATATGATTTGCTAGTTGTCTTGTTGCTACTTTACGGTTACCCATTTCCATAGCACTACCAGACATTTCACCTAATAATCTTTTTGAATTTAAACTTAAACTATTTTGGAAATTAGAACTAAATCCTAAATATCTTGATACTCCAACATTTTTAGCTTGTAAATTATTTTTATATATTTCTTTTAATATATCCCAAGATTCAGGTGTTCCATCTACTGAACCATGTGCTTTTTTCCAACTTGCTTTTGCAGCTTGTACACTGTCATCATAATGAGCAATAGTTCTTAAAGCACCTCTAGTGTATGTGTAAGGTTTTCTAATAGTTTCACCTACAACACTACCTAAACTTCTCATAGCAAAATTTTCACTACCTGTTATTTTTCTAACTGCAGAACCAGTCATATTAGAAAAACCTTTAGGCATAGAAGTAACTCCGTCTAATATTCTTTCAGGACCTTTAAATCCTTCATATTGAGGTTTACTTGTTCTCAAACCATCAGTCATCATATCTACTATCGAATCAGCTATTTTAACTTCGTCTGTTTGTCTACCAACCCAGTTCCAATATTCAACGTCATTAATCCAATTAATTAACGTAGGGTCTTCAGACAATGTTTTACCACTTGATTTAGCAAAATGTTTTATTAATACTCTTGATTCAGGAGTAGCTATTAATTTTCTTGCATCTTTAGCAAAAACACCTTGCAACCTACCATTAAACAAACCACTTTTTCTAGCTAATGCTCTATCTGCTTTTAATTGGTTTTGGACTTTTGTACTTAAACCATTATATTTTTCTCGTTTAGCTGTACCTATTAACCAATCATCTTCTTTAATTAATGCACGTTCTGCTTTACTTAATTTAGCCCAAGCATTTTTACCAGCTTGACTTCTATTAGTAGCTGCAGTAGTTATTAATTCTTGTAACTCTTGTGCAGCTTTTTTATCTTCTAAAAATCGTATGCTGCCTTTAGCTTTTCTTTGATTTTTTGTAGTTTCAACTACATTTACAGAACGTGAAGCTTTTTTTAATTTACCTAAAGATAATAATCCACCAGTAAAATATTCAGCAGGTAATGCTGATGCAAAATCTAATAAACCAGATGCAATCTTATATGGTGTAGTACCTTGTTGTAATACTTGTCCAGCTTCATATCTACCCCAAGAATATTCTGTTAATTGATTATTACCCATTAATTCACGTTGTGCATATTCAGTTACATTCATATCGTTATAGTTTGTTCTTCTATCTGCCCATATTGATATTTTGTTTGGATTAGCTGCACTTAAATAATTTATCTCACCATTTTCATCTAGTTCTTTTAATGGAGCACCTATTTTTAAATAATATAAATCTTTAGCTTTTTGTTCATCTCCATTAAATTTTTCTAATAATTCATAATATTTAGGGTCTTTGTCATGATGAACAGATTCAAAGAAGAATCTCTTACTTCTATCCATGTTAACTGCTTCACCATTAAATACTTTTTTAGCAGCTGCCCAAATATAGTTTTCTCCAGAAAATTTTATTGCTTCTTTTAGAAAATCTATATTTTGTGATAATTCTTTATCACCCATATCTTTACCTAAATTAGGTACTTCTGATATATTAACTAATGAGGCAATATTAGCTTGTGCTGTTTTAGGACTATATCCTCTTTCAAGTAACTCATCATATCTATTTAAATCTTGATAATATCTCCATATACGACCTTGTGCTCTATAGGGTACACCTCCACCCCCAAATTGTAATATGTCTGATGTTGGTAAAGGATTCCATTTATTCCAACTTTCTCTAATTGCATCAAGTGTACCTATTAACCAAACAGCTGGTGAAAACTTTCCTACTTCTTCTGGTGTTCTACCACCTGGTGCATAACCACCTGTCACAATATCAATAATATTTAAATGCATATCATCAGTTACTTTTTCGTCTCTATATTTTTCGTTTATTTCATTCCATTTTTTAGATTCTTCAGTTACCCATTTAGCTTGTGCTTCATCAGTTAATTTCTGTACTTCAGGAGCATCTGGTGGAACACCCATAACTGCTAATGTTGCAATTAATGGTTTAGATAAAATAGGATTATGTTGTAAATGAGCTACTGCTAAATCTGTAATACCTGGGTTATTTTTTAATTGTTCTGTGTATTGAGCTAATTTAGCTTGTTCTATTCTTTGTACAGTGAGCATCTCCTGCTCTTTAATAGGGTCGCCAAACATTATTGACTTCTGCCATTAATTAATTCAGCTATAAGAGGATGAGGATTAACTTGATACATTGCTTGCAATAATATATCCACATCACTTGCTGTATTCCTAGTTGCTCCAACACCTTCTCCTATAGGAACTCCTTCTGTAATAGGTTCATTAGGGTATTCGGTTCCTGCAAATACATCTGGTGATTGTCCTTGTTCTGGAGGTATTGGAAAGGGTGCATTAGCTCCACCACTATCCCCCATTGGTGCAGCCTGTTGTTGTTCCTGATATGCTTTGCTTTCACCATAAGCCATATCTTGTCCACGCATTGTAGGTTGGGTGCCATCAGTTCTTTGACTTAAAGCTCCAGGCCCACTAACTGCATTTTTTCTTTGAGGTGTAGGTTTTCTATACCCACCTCTAGAACGGTTCTTGGCCAAATTCTTCCTCCTCATCAGGTTGTTCTATCATAATAACTATATTAGGTAAAGGTTTTATAACGTGATATTTAGGATTATGAAAATCACCAAAAGGATTATCTCCAAACTCTACATCTATAATGTCCCAAAATTTTTCTTCTTCGTTCATTACATTCCTCCAAACGCTGAAGCTACTGATGGTGGTGGTGGTGGTTGTTGAGGTTGGCCACCTTGTTGGCCTTGTTCTGCGGCCATTTGTTGTTGTATCATAGCTTCCTGTTCTGGACTCATTTGTGGTTCTTGTGGAGTATAAAACATTCTCATTATATCTGTCATTTCTGCAGGATATTCATATATAGCTATTACTGCTTGTGTAGCTGCCATATCTCCTTGTGCTGACCTAGCAAGTATTGATTCAAATAAAACATTCTCTGCTTTATTTTTTCTAATACGTTCTTGCACTTTAGCTATGTTATCTAAACCGTCAATATTATCTTGTAATGTTTCTACGTCTATAACACCTGCTTGTAGTAATTGCAAACCAGTTACAATTTTCTGTCCATCATCAAAACCTGACATAACTCCATAAATACGTCTTGTTCTAAAATCTCCACCTATATCTGCTATAGGAGAATAATTTTCAGAAAAAGCAGTACCTGCATAAAATCCTTGTATAGGTTTTTTTCTAAGTTCTTCAAACTGTGCTGCTAATAAACTATCAAGTTCTAATCTTTTTTCGTCCATGTCTTGTAATGCATGTTTAATAACATCTCTATACTCATTAATCATTAATGACATAGTTCCGTTTAACTCTTGTAACCCAGCACCAGTAACAAAAGAGTTAGGCGATTGTGCATCATCAGTAACTGGATAGCCACCAACTAATCTCAGTTGTCTTTCTAATCTATCTATCTGTTGAAATAATTGATACGGTATATTGTTTGATGGTTTAGATACCTGTGTACCAGGTGCAAGATAGTTTATAGCAAATCTACCTCTTCTGTATTGTCCTGATTCTAATTCACCAGAAATATTTGTTTCTGTGAAAACACTATCTTCCATAGCTATAGCTGACATAATATTTATCTTTGCCATCATAGCCATTAAACCTATAACGTGGTCATACTGACCTTTAAGTTCATCAAAAGATGTTCTTTTCATAAAAACAAAAGGTGGACTACTAAGGTAGTTAGGAATAAAATCAAGTATCATTCTTTTTTCTGGGAATACTATGTACGTACCACCTAAGTCATAATATTCAATTATTCGTACGCCTTGACCTGTGTTATCTTCCCAGTTATTATCTTTGTCATTTTCGTATTGTGTACCTACGCCACCTTTACCGAATGCTGCTTCAGATGTTTCTTTTTCCTCTACATGCAATATTTCTTTTGCAAACTCTGGATACAACTGTGCAAGTTTATATCTAGGTATTCTTCTTAATACAGCTAGTTCTCTAGGTTCTTGATTAGGACCAAAGTTTCCTGGAAAAGTATCAAAAGGGTCACGGAGTTCTGCAGTAGGATATATATAACCATTTTTGTCTGTTCTTGTTGTTATAATCCACGCACAGTAACCGTAACCAGGTAACCATCTAGCAGCTTGTGCTAATTGTAAATTTAAATTTTGTTTCTCATCATATGACGTAACAATTCTTTCTAGTCTCTCTGCACGAACTTTAGCTCTGTCAGAGGTATTGTGGTTCATTATGTCAACTCTTACTTGTGGTACACCAGATATTTTTTGTGCAAGTCGGTCTATACCTGACTGCAACATGTTAGGAGCTGGTAATAAATCAACATCAGATGTTTCCATTTTGTTTCCTAGTAATGCTTTCATACCATCAGCACCACCATTTAAAATTGCTTTAATTCTAGCTTTCTGTGCCTGTCTATGTTTAGAAGGCTTACCTGCAACTAACTGTGTTGCATTATCTACAATCTCTTTGTAGTCTTTAATATCTAAATTTTCTATCCCCATGGTGCCTCATTATAATCTGTTCTATCAAAATCTGTGTAACTTGCGTTGTAATCTAATCCCATTGTTGCTAACTGTTCCTTGTTCATTCTTCTAAATACTTTCATGGGAAACCAAGCTGCCATTACTAAATCTGTTTTCTCTTTGTTTCTAGTACTAACAGGTTTTCCATCAAAATATAATAGTTGTTGTCTATAACTATTAACTTTAGCAAGACTTTCAGAATTTCCTGTCGGTAAAAAGATTTTTTGTGCTTCAAACAAACCAGCCATAGAACCAACACCATACATTGGGTCGTGTTTATTTTTACCTGTTATATGCCCCTGCATAGTAATACCACCTCGTAAAACAAAATCTTTTATTTTATCATCCTGTCGTATAGCTGTTTGAAAACCATTCTCTTCAATTATCCAATGTTGTAAATCATATTTTTGATACCAGTCAGACATAATTTGCAATGCATGTTTAACGCCACCACCTTGTCTATTTTCTATATCTACTAAAAAGAGTTCTCCTTTCATAGCATTAATACCCCAGAGTACTGCGGCTTGATAACCAGAGCTAGCAGGGTCAAGTCCAGCAACTAAATGTAAACTACCTGGTATTTGTCCAATACTTAAATCAGGTCTCATACATTGGTCAATCATATCCATAGTAAATATTTGTGTACCTTCTACATATGCCTGATTGTAATAAACCATTTCATAAATCTGTCTACCACCCGTAGTCTCTGCAGCTTGCATACGAGACATTAACCATTTGTATGTTCTCTTGCCAGGCCATAACATACATTCCTGATGTTCTTCTTGTAAATGGTCAGGTAAATTACACGTTATATTGTGTGCTGTTTCTACTATGGTCATAAAACTTTCGTTAGATAATAAATGATGATACAAATCATCAGAGTGTTGTCTTGAACCTATAACAACAACAGCAGTATGTTCCTCTTTTCTAGAAGATAACGTTGTTGTCCACCACTGTCTAGTGTTTTCTCTTGCACCAGGTTGCATTGTAGTTTGGTGGTCTTCTATGTCATCAGCTATTATCAAGTCACAATCACGAGAAAGTATTTTCCCACCTTTACCTACAGCAACCATAGTTGGTGACTTAATACCAGGTACTGTTCGTGTACCTACAGTAAACTGATTCTGTGACCAGTTTTTACCTGACCTATTATCAGGTTTAAAACTCTTACCTGGAGGACAAAAGTCTTCTTTTAATCTATCATTCTCGTCTAGTTGGTCTAATACTGATGCTACAGCATTCTTTGCTATGTCTTCATTACCACCTACCCACATGATACGTATGTTAGGATTTTTCATTATTTGGAAGACAGCAAAGTGTATTAATAATTCAGTCTTACCGTGTCTAGGTGGACTTAGTATTAAAAGCTCTTTACCGTTTTCTATAGAGTCTTCTATGTTTTCTATCCAGTTTAAGTGAAAGTCTGCTGTTTCATACTTTTCCCCCGTTTCCGTAGCAAAATACTTGTTGCGAAAGCTAGAAAAATTTGCTAATAATTCTTGTACTTCATTACTTTGTGACCAATTTTCCCCTTTGATTTCTGTACCTTTATCAATCTTGTATGCAGCGAGCATGCGTGATACGGTAGCTGACGTGCAATTAAGGTCTGCGGCTACCTCCTGGGTGGTTATTTCGCCTGCTGCTAGTGTTTCAGCATACAATGTTTTAAATTCGTTATAATACTTCCCCCTACGTATAGAGGCATAGTTACCTGTATCTGATTTAAATTCCTTGTTTATGGGTTTTGTAGGTAATTCTGCTCCGTCACGATTCTTTTGAGCCCAACTACGCTTGTTACATTGCTCGGAACAGTACTTCCTTTGCTTACCTTTAAGCCAATTCTTGCATCCTTTTGCTTGACATATAATACGGCTCATAATCTATCTTTCTGTAGATGGTTGCGTAGATTTAATTATATGTTATATTGGTAATAATTACAAACATTAGAAGTAAATTCAGTTACAAGTGAAGTTGCCATCGGGGGGCAGAAAGTTCGGGATACGAAAGTATACAGCAGAAACACAAACCGAATACTCAAGGACTTAATAGAGCTACTAATCAGAAAAGACAGGTAAACACTGGCCCGTTACGTCCCAACCAACTACAGTATTACCAGCATATCTTAAACTAGATACATAGATACTAACGTACGTCCAGGTTAACATCGGTAGGTCAAGCTAACGCTATCAAGTGCTAACGCTATGCTAACGCTTGAGAGCTAACGCACTCTTTCTACATCCTTTCTTCCATGATATACAGACATCTGTTCCTTACTTAAGGGATAGTTTCTTAATCATTAGGTAGGTAGTAGGTATGCTAACGCACACATATTCTCTATCTTCTCTTATGACATTTATGAAAGGATATTATGAATAACTACCCAGAAAACCACATTGACCAATGGTATGGCGACTTAATGGCAGATGAGCTAATGGATTATTATGCCGAGCAGTTCAATGACCCATGCTATTGCGTGACTGGTACTTGTCAGGTACATTAAATGTGTTCTAGGTGTCAGGCTAAGCTACCAATGCAAGGCCTTACGTTTTGTGACCCATGTTGGGATTACAAATTAAATACAACAGAATTATGGCTGGAGGATAGCTAACGCTATCTTTCGGTTGTCTTTCTTTTATGTTCATTTATGAAAAGGAGATTAAATTATGAATGAGTTAAAACAATATGGCGGAGATATGAATACTATTAATAGCTTCGTGTCAACTGGTGTGATAGTCGTACCAGATATGGCAAAACTTAAAACAGGTACAACTAAAGACGGTGATACTTGGGTTAACCAATTTACATTTCGTTATGATGATGTTGAGGGGAAACAAGCTAGTTTCTTTTGTTCAGCATTTGGCGAAACTGCAGATACAATACTTGCAAGTATACAATCTGCTCCAATTGGCAATGACGTTGAGGGTAACCCTTATAAAGGACCTATGTTTAGAGTTCTTATCGAGGGTAAACCACGCAGGGACGATTACACAGTTACTAATCCAGAGACTGGTGTTGATGAGACAAAAATTGGTTATCAAATGACCATTTCTAAGGTGTTTGCCCCACCTGTTAAATCTTCTACTATCTGGAGTTACTAACGTAACTTTTAAGAATTGCCTGGTTATTAAATTAGCCAGGCTTTTCTTTTTTAAGCCCTTCAGGGGACTTAGCACTTAAATATGAGACGAACAATATGAAAGGAATACAATGTATAACATAAATACAACTACTGCTGGGTATATATTTGACATGATAGATGTCGATATATTTAACAGCAAATACTTTGACGATATACAAATCTATCCAGAAAATGGAGAACAACCAGAATTTCGTTCTGGCGTTAGTTTTATACTAACAATTAACAAAAGAAGTATGTTAATGACCATTACACATAGTTGGCTAGATTTATTTGACTGGACTGCAATTACTATACCAAATATGATAGATAGACACGTTATAGAGGAACAAAAACAATCAAACTTAAGTAATCTTGATTTAACAAGACTTATGGACACAACTATCAATCGTATGGTTACTAGAGCAATATTTGAGGAAACAACACAAAATATGAAAAAAGAGGAGGAATAATGCCTAACTGGACAATGAATAACGTAGAAATTACAGGTGAAAAGGAAAATATAGACAAATTATATGATGATATATCAGTTGATGAGGACGTATATTTCTTAGCTAATACACTACCTACACCATTTGAACTAACGCAAATAAGCACTGGTTCAATAACTATTGATGATATTCAATATAGCGAATGGTATGAGGATGAGGACGGTACTAAACGACCATTATTAGATATGACAAACGATGAGTTAATAGCAAAATATGACTGTAATAACTCTATTGACTGGCAATATCTTAACTGGGGAACTAAATGGGGAGACAGAGAAACTGATATAGTTACTAAAGATGACACAAGTATAAAAATTAGTTTTCGAAGTGCTTGGAGTGAACCGTTTATGTTATTAGAACATATTGCATCAACATATAAGTTAACAATAGTTAATAAACATGTTGATGAATTTGATTATGATGAATTACAAGTGACAGAATACCCAATGGATGATTTTAAATTAATTAAATCAGTATATTTATCACAATATAAAGAAATACAAAATTCATTTAATACTTCTACACCAATAGAAGGTTAAATTAAAGCTATCTACAAATTAAATACAATGCCCTGTATGCAACAATGTAGGTAGCTTGTAGCACATAAGGTTAATGTCGTAATAAATTGCAAGCCCTTGTGTGTTACAAGCTATTTATAAGGAGGTAAGTAATGGCAAAAATGAAAGAAATACATGATGACTGGTTAGATATGTTAAATCAATTAGATAACAAATCAATCAAAAATTTAGTATTAGTAATGATATTAGAACTAGAAGAATGGTCACAAAATCAAGGTGCTTTAGCAATTGTTAGAGGTCACACAGATATGTTGTTGAACAAATTTTCTTTTTTAATAGCTGAAAAAATACATGAAGTAAATAAAGGAGAAGAACAATGAATGACATAATAATGAGTGTTGCTAAAGCATTAGCAATCATTAAAGTATTACGTAAACATATAGATTTGGCTTTTAATATTATGACAGCTGAACAACAAGCTCTATGGTTAACACAAATACAAACTATGGATGCAGAAAAAGTAAAAAAGGAGGAAGAATGAATAACGAAGTATACATATACCATAATACAGAGAAAAGATACATGACTAAAGATATATCTGTGACATTTGTATATCCAGAAGATATGGATAATGACGATATAATAGAAAATATACATGAAGTAATAAAAATTGCTGGGGAAAATAAGAAATTTAACACTTATGTTCTTGATATATTAGAAATATGGAAAGATTATGAAGAAATTTAAAGTACAATTTAGAGGTGAAAAAACTTATTTTGCAAATGATATAGTGACAGCTACAAAAAATGCACAAAAAGATATTACAATTATACACCCTAGTTTTAATATGGAAGTTTTTGCATTTATAGATGATGAATCTTAAATTCTTTAACAATAATATATATAAATGGATTATATACCATATTAAACAATTAATTAAAACAATAGAAATAGACATAGCATTGTACAAGTTGCGTCAAGAATATAAACATAAACCTGCTTGGCAGTGGGAAACACAAAATAAAGCTACTAAACCTAGCTGTGACTGTGGATATGAATTAGAATTTGACGATGAATATACAGACATGTGGTGGTGCTGGAAATGTCATGCTAGTTATGAAGATTACGATTTATTTACTGGCATATAGATAGCTAACGCTATCTTTTTCTATATTTTCTATTATGATATTTTATCCCAGCAGGATAAAAGCTACTTATTATATAAACAATCCCCTTTGTTTACATTCTATGTAAGTAGCTTGTAGCACATAGAGTAAGAGAGTTCCAGCCTTTAAGCTAGCAAGGAATAGGACGACTGTGTGTTACAAGCTATTTAAGCAGAAAGGAATACTATGAGTGATGAAGAAAATTGCGACTGTCCAAATTGCGATGAGGAATTTAGCAATAACGAACAAATACAAGTAATAAAAAACAATCAACGTCTATATTATGTAACAACATGTTATGTAAAATCAGACACTGAAAATACGTTTTTTAGTTCAAAAGTATTTAATACCAATGAAAAAGTTATAACTTCACGTTATAGAGTATATGCAATAGACGTTAATGCTGCTATACAACAAGCATTGGAAATAGATAAGATGAGGAAAATGATGATATTGACTCAATTTTACAAAGTACTTGATAGACAAGACAAAGTAGAATTTACTATGGAATCAGTGACAGAATTTCATACTTTTATATTAGAAAATAAAGCATTTCATGATTTTTATTTATCAGAACCAACTTCAATACAAGCATGCTTAGTAGATAATGAAGATTTAATTATCGGCATAGCTGCTACTGGATTAGAAGAAGTAGCATCACATGTGGCAGATGATGTAGAACAATGGTTAAAGAATAATGACAATTGATAATAATAAACCTATAGAAAGAAAAACACCACCAGCTGCTGGGTTAAACAGAAGTGGTAAACAACCAAACCTATTAACAGATAGCATAGCTAAAACTTTGCTATCAACACCAGAAGAATGGTACGTTATAGGTTCAAGTGACAAATGGATAAGTGGTGTTAAATCTAATATAGAAAATATGACACAAAAAAACATAACACATCTTAAAGATAAAGGTGCGTTTGAAATTAAACAAAGAAGAAATATAGATACAGGACAAATTGACATTTATTGTCGTTTTGTACCATCTATATTTTAAACAATATGAAAGGAGCAACATGAAAAATTGTTGGGAAGCAGTTGACGCTGCAATCGGAAACGCAGACAGAATATTATTATACGGACCTCCTGGTACGGGTAAGACATATAGTGCTGCAACGCAAAAAGTTGGTATGACATTAGAAGGAGAACCTAATGTATATCAAGTAACTATGACAGAAGACACAGCCAGTGCTAACTTAGAAGGTTTTTACAAACCAAGTAGTACAGGTACGTTTGAATGGCATGACGGTATTGCAATACAATCATGGCGTAAAGGTGGTAGATTGGTTATCAATGAGATAGACCATGCATCACCAGATGCTATGACATTTTTACATGCTATATTAGATGACAAAGATATAGCACAATTAACATTAAATAATGATAATAAGGAAACAGTACGACCTGAACGAGGTTTTACTGTAATAGCTACAACTAACTCGTTACCTGAATCACTGCCTATGGCATTGAAAGATAGGTTTCCAGTTAAAATACATGTTGATACTATACATCCTAAAGCATTATCAATGTTTCCTAAATCGTGGCAATCGACTATATCAGAAAGTTCGTTAAGTACTGATATGGAAACTAGACTGTCTATTAGAAGCTGGCGTGAGTTCTTTGAACTTTTAGAAAAAGGTTTAAGTAAAGAACAAGCAGCATTTTTAATATTTCAAGATAGAGCTACAGAATTAATGGATGCTATTAAATTATCAGACGATATTGAAATAAATGACACTGAGTTAAATCATGTATCAGAAGAAGAATAAAGTACCATTTCCAGATATTGTATCTGGTGAATCAGACTGGAAAATATTTGAGGATGCAGATAGACCACGTACATCAAATCAATCTAAAGAAATGTATGTTCCTTTAGATGATGAATGTACAAGTTGTGGACATTTTCATTCTAGAAATATAAGACGTCATGAATTAGGTCATGTTAAATGGTCTCCCAAAACTATTGGGAGGCTAGGACCTGACGAATCAGAAATAACTATTGAAGTATGTGAAGAAGTGCGTATTAGTTATTTATTATGTAGAAAAGAATTATATATGGACGATTATATAATATGTCCTGAAGATTTAGAGAAAAAACATTATGAAATGATGTATAATAACTCTGAATTTGAAATAATACTTTATTTGATGAGTCAAATGTGGCCTATACAAAATGAAAAGTCTGCTTATAATAGGTGGACACCAGATAGTAGAGAATTTACTTTATTCAAAGAAATATGGAAAGAAGTAAAAAATACAAATGAACTTACTAGGTATCGTATATCACAAGTAAATTGGGCTATAAAAAAAGCTGAAAGTTTTTACAACAGAATAGTAAAAAATGGACGCTCTTATTATTATGCTGAAAGTCCTAGTTATGCAAAAGTAAGAAAAGTAGCAAAAGATTTGCATAAATTAATGGATAATTTTAATGATAAACCTACTAAAGAACAAATATATGAATCTGAACGTTTAGCAGCAGAACAACGTGCTAAAAATTCTATGTCACATGGTAATAAGAAAAAATCTGATGAAGAATCTGAAGATAGTGATTTACCACAAACATTAGAAGAAGCAATGTTAGATACTAAACAAAAAGCTGAAGAAATTAAACAAAATAACCCTGCTGACATAAATTATGCAGTAGATTTACAAGCTAATAATGGTGAATGGTGCGATATGATAACTCATAAACCAGAATTATCTGTAAATATGCAAAGTAAATTAAAGAAAGGAAGAGAATATAGACCCATGGATTATGGTACTAATCCTAAGTATATTAATCGTTGGTGTGTAGATAAGAAAGTGTTTCAACAAAAACAACGAGTTTATGGTGGCACAATACTTATTGACGCATCAGGTTCTATGAATTTTGATGGACAAGATATATTAGATATTATGTTGTTACTACCAGCAGTTAAAATTGCTATGTACAATCAAAGCTATTACGATTCTTATCAATCAGGTTCGTTACGTATTATTGCAGATAGAGGTAAGCGAGTTCAACAAGAATATTTAGACAAATATACTGGTGGAGGTAATGGCGTTGACGGACCTGCATTACGTTGGTTAGGTACTCAAAAATCTAAAAGAATATGGGTATCAGATATGTATGTATTTGGTAAATCAGGTTCTAATAGTGGTAATTTATTTAAAGAATGTCAAGAAATTCTAAAAGTAAATAATATTACAAGATTAGCAGATATAGATGATGTTAAATCCTTTGCATTACAAATAAATCAGTTAAACTAAAGACAATAAGTAGCATTAAGTCACACGCAAGTGTCTGCAGTACTCCTTTCCTGCGGTAAGCCTAATGCTACGTCTTTGAAATAGTGCAGTAGGTGTTATTCATGCCTACTGTACTATATTTATTTTAAAATCGCTTGCATTAATCTTTATCCTATTATAATCATTTTATGGATATAAATAAATTAGTCTCAGAAGCCGAGCATGGAATGAAAGGTAATCTTGTAGAAGATGCAATTACAGACGATGCTCGTGAATTTTGGGACGCAATCAAAAAAAGAATAACCGAAGACGATGTTAAGATGAAACCTTACGTATTATGTAGAATACTTGAGGATAATTTTAATATTAAATTATCAGAAACTGCTATGAAAAACTATTTAAAAAAGTTTGACAATGGCAAATAAAAAAAATATAGACGAATTGTTAGCAGCTGCTGAATCTACTCAAATACAAGAACTTAAAAAAGACAATTTAAAGTTACTTAAACAATTAGATAAAGCTAAAAATAAAAAAGAGGATTTAATAAATTCTATTTATGATGCTGTTAATACCAATTTAAGAACTTGGGATAAACCTAAAATACCTAAACCTAAAACTAATAAAGTAAGAAAGGATGAAGAAATAGCAGTTGCTGTATTATCAGATATACAATTAGCTAAAGTAACACCAGAATACAATACAGAAATAGCTGAAGAAAGAGTTGTTAGATATGCAAATAAGATAGTTGATTTAGCTAATGTACAAAGACATGTACATAAGGTTAAAAAATGTGCAGTGTTTGCAGTTGGAGATATAATAGAAGGCGAACTTATATTTCCTGGACAATCACATTTAATTGACAGTTCATTATACAAACAAGTGACAGTAGACGGTCCACGTATAATGACTAAATTTTTTGACATATTACTTGCAAACTTTGACGAAGTAGACGTACATTGGGTAATAGGTAATCATGGACATTTAGGTGGACGTAGTAGAAAAGACTACCATCCAGATTCCAATGCAGATAGAATGCTTGGCAAAATTATGTCAATGATATATAGAGACGAAAAAAGAATACAATGGACAATACCAGACAGTGAAAATGACAATCATTGGTTTGATGTTGCAGACCTAGGAGAAAATTGTAAATTTTTCTTATGGCATGGCGATAACATCAGAGGTTTTGGTGGTTTTCCATGGTATGGATTCGGAAAAAAACTACAAGGTTGGAAAACATTAGCTGCAAACGGCATGATGCCAGACTTTGATTATGCTATAGCTGGCCATTTTCATACACCTACGACTATGTATCTTAATGATATTAGGCTTTGGGTTAATGGAAGTACAGAAAGTTATAACACTTATGCATTAGAACAGTTAGCAAGCATGGGTAAACCATGTCAATGGTTATTGTTTGTAAAACCAAAATACGGTGTAACTGCAGAATATCTTGTTAAACTAATGGATGTATAGAACAATTGGAGAGATGTTATGTCTAGTCTAGTAGTAAAAGATTCTGTGCGTGTAGTAAGCGTAGAATATGCAGGTCTAGGTAGCAAACCATATTTTATTATCTTAATTGATGATGAATATAAATTTGTACCTATTGAACTGGGTAGTAATACACTTACAAGTGCAGTAGAAAAAGCATTAAGTTAGTCTTATACGGCTGCTAACGCAGCCTTTATACAGTCTTTCTTTTGCGATTAAATAAATATGATAGGAGAATAATGGTAGAAAAAGATACCAGTAAATTATTATCCCCATTTCCACAGGAACTAATTAAAAAAGCACCTGCTGGTAAATTCGGGGACTATGTACCACACGCTAATTATGTAGAAAGACTACGTGATAGTGGAGTAATATACTCTTGGAAATGTGAACCTGTATATGGTACATACAATGGAGAAAAAAGAATAGTCGGTGCTAAAGGAACTATATTTATAGAAGGTATGGGTACTTATGACGGTTTTGGTGACGTTGATACTTTTAAACTTGGCAATGCTAAGTTCAATGACGGTAACAACCTTAAAGACGCAGAGTCTGATGCATTTAAACGTGCATGTATGCGGTTCGGTTTAGGTGTAGAACTATGGTCTGGAAGCAAACAAACAGAAGAAGAAGCTACATCTTATGCACCTGATGGTTACACACAAGAAATGGCTGACAAAGATGCTATGGTTGAAGTTACTAAAGTAGATATGCGTAAAAAAGAAAACAAAATATCTAAAGAAGACAAGCAAGAACATGATGCTATTATGGACAGCATTTTAGGGACTGACTAATGCAAGATGCAGAATTTATAAGAGATACTGTTAAAGAAATGTTAGCTGGTCTTGACACAAAGACTATGCAAAAGATAATAGGCAGTGCTAATCAATATGCAAATATTAAAAAGTTTCCAAAAATGATACAAGATTATTCTGATGCACAATTAGATACATGGTTTAAGTACATTGAAAAGTTACATGATATGCCAATTGATTATACGCAAAAAGAATTTGCTGACTTAGATATAATTAAGAAAGTAGAAAGTGTTATGGGAGAAGTAGAAGATATAACTCCAGGTGTTAAACCTGCAAGTGCAGTAACAGAAAGCGTAATAAACAATATGGAAGAACAAAACAAATATCGTGACGATTTAAAATGTCCATGGTGTCATCAAATGGTATATGACAATAGAAATAACAAAAAATCAGAAAAAAGTCCTGACTTTGTGTGCAGTACAAATGATGCTATCAAATGTAGTGGACATAGTGGAAAGTGGCGTAAATCATGGTGGTTAGACAATAGTGACCTACCAAAAGAATGGAATTTAGATTCCAAATAATAAAAAAAGGAGATATAAATGATTGAATCATTTAGAGGTACGCAAATACCTGACGAAGTAAAAAATAAAACACAACTAATTGAATTTGTTCTGGAAAATGAACGATTTAATGAGCCTATTAGTAATAGTGAGTTTGTGTTTGACTTAAGATGTACACGCTTTGGTGGTGTGTTACATGATTTAAGACAAGCTGGTTGGGACATAGTTACAATGGCAGCTAAACAAAAAGGTTATTACCTATATTATTTAGTGTCAATGCCTAAAGATAACAAAACAACAATGCGTAAGGGCAATGCAATGAGTCGTAAAAGACTTAAGTCAATAGCATAATATGATTGGATTAGTAATTAGTTGTGCATTATCCATTCCTGTGAGTATGGACAGCATAACTAATTACATCCAATGTAAAGAAGAAACAGCAAAAGTAATGTATGTTAAACAATGGCAACCTACTATTGAACAATATTTTAAACAGGAAGATGTCAAACAAGCAATGTTAATTGTCTATTGTGAAAGTAGAGGTAAAGCTACAGCTATTGGTAAAAATAAAAATAAAACATATGATAAAGGACTATGGCAATTTAATGATAAGACTTGGAAATGGTTAACACCTAAATTAAACATTAAAGGTGATAGGCTAAACGCAAACTTATCAACGTCTGTAGCTGCATGGTTAGCATATAATGACGGTTGGCATCATTGGAATAGCAGTAAACACTGTTGGAAAGGCGACAAATGACTAACAAAAAGAAACCGCATGGCAATGTATTTAATACACCCATGGATTTAAGACATTGGGCAGTAACATTAATAGGTTACTTAGGTAATAGCCAAACAAATACTTTACCTAACAACGAAAAAGTAGACACGTTAATACATCAATTTGTTACTGACTACAATTACTATTACTTATTACAAAATAAAACAGAAGAGGAAGAATAATGTTAGAAACAATAGATAATAAATATTCAACAACTATAGAAAGAACAGCAAAAACCAGTAATAAAAAGGACATATTACAGAAAAAAGAAAAAGAAATTGCTAAAGATATTAAGCATTTAAAAGAAATTGGAGATACATATAATGGTAAAAGATTTTTAGGTCTTAACAAAAATGGCACACCTGTATTTGCTATGCTTACTTTAAAGAAAAGAAATACAAAATTAGAAATAAAGTTTACACATAAACTGTCATCTTTGTTACACCCAGAAGCAAAATTAGCTAATGATAGATATACATATAGTATGTTAGAACCGTTACCTAAAACCTATGGAACTTTAGTACAAAAATTAAAGAAAGAACGTAATACAGAAGTAACAATACAAACATTAAATTATTTAACACGTCTTAAATTATTACAAGAAGTTAAATATGTCAAAGCATTTGTCAATGGTCAATGTACAAAATACTTTTTTATGACAGTAGCTAATACAATTTATGCAGGTTCAGGATTTAAAAACAAATCATTAGTAATGAAGTATTGGAATTTTCCTAATAATGAAGAATACTTTATACCTGAAAATACTTGGAAGTATCCTGATGAAATACTATAGACCATTACCTGATTACTTAACTATAAAAGAATCAGACATAGAGGGATTAGGGTTGTTTGCGACAGAAGAAATACCTAAAGATAAAATTTTAGGTATAAGTCATATTAAAACAGACAATCCTTTATTTAAAAATGGATTAATACGTACACCTATAGGCGGATTTGTTAATCATAATAACAAACCTAATGTTAAATTAATGGAAACTGATTATGGATATTTTCTTAAAACAAGTAAAAAAATAGTAGCTAATAAAGAAATAACTTTAAAGTATACTTTATATAATCCTACTGATTAATATCTTTTACTCTTTTTTTTAGTTTTATAGGCTTTCTTTTTACCTTTTTTATTAATTGGCATTACTTTCCTTGTGTTAGTTTTTTTATACTTTTTTGTAAACTATTTGCTTTATCATAAGCTAATTTATCTACTAATTTTCTACCTGTTGCTAAACGTTGTGTAGCTCTTTTCTTAGCATCATATGCTATATGTGATTGTTTTTCCATTTGGTCATAACCTCCACCTTTATTAAACCATGGAGATGTAGGATTATTTTTAGCCCACGTTTTATAAGAATCACTAAAAAAAGCTGCAGGTACTTTATTGTTTTCATACTTTTCAAATGCTTTAGCAGCCATAGCATAGTGTGACTTAATACGTTGTTTCATTTCACGTTCAGTCATTCCATGTGTTGTGTAATCATGAGGCTGATTAGCAGGCATTAGTAATCTATACCGTATTTACCAGATGTATTAGTACTTAAATCTAAATAAGATTTTCCTGCTTTTCCTTTATGAAATCCAGGATTAGTTTGAGCTCTGTCCTTACCTTTACCTGCATAATGCATTACAGCACCACCAGCTATAGCAGCAGGACCAAACATAGCTTTAGCTCCAGCTTTAATACCAGTTTTAAAAGCAATACCAGCCATAGCTTGACCAGCTAACTTTCCTTTTTGTGCTCCAGTAACATGTCCAATTAATTTACCTGTAGACACACCTTGTGCATATTTAGCAGTTCCTAAATTTTTAGCAAAATTCATAGCTTCATCAACTTGTGCTAAAACTGCTTTTTTAGCATCATCTAAATGTATAAAACTTCCTGATGTGCTTGTAGGTTTACCAGTTGTTCTATCTCTAATATAATCTTCAGCAGCTTCAGTAATAATACTTACAGTTCTTTTACCTCCTTGTTTAGCACCGCTTTGTACACCAAGTTTAGATATACCTTGTCTTGCATGCTTTACACTGTCAGCTTTTGTATATTTAGTAAACGCACTAACACTTCTATCGTGAGTACCATAAGCTGTTCTTATTACATCGTCTAAATAACTTAATCCTGCTTTTAAATCTTCTTTTTTAGGATTATATTTAACCATTATTTACCTATTTGTTTTTTTGCATATGTTTTAATTACTGCAAGTGCAGCACCACCGCCAGCTAATGCAGCTAACTGAAGTACTTCAGCATCTACACCAACTAAAGGAGCAACTGTTAATGCACCTATGAACGCTTCAACGAAGGTCCAACTAGTTCTTTCTAACATATCTTTTAAATCTTCACTCATTTTATAACTCCATGCTTCATTCCAAGGAGTCCACTCAACGTCTTTTTTAAACGTCCCATTAGAATTTCTTTTTCTTTTAAATTTATTATACATTATCTTTCTTTACTTATCAATTTAAACGTTTTTTTGAGTTCATCAACAAATCTAATTCCTTTTTCAACATCACCAAATTTAGCACCTTCTGATGTTGTAGCAAATTGACTTGCAGCAATCTGTCTAACTAATGATTTTTGATTTTTAATATTAGAAAAATCTGTATCTTTACTAATTTCAATACCAGACATACCTTTAGTAGCAAAGTTCATTGATTTAACAAATTGTTCAGGTGTTATATTTTTTAAAATTACATCCGTGTCAGTCGTAATTGGGAGACGAGGACTACCACTTTTTAAACTTTTAGTGTATGCATCATAAACTAAACTCTTTTCAAATTCTTTTACTTTATTTGTGAAATCTGATTGTTTAAATAAGTGTTGGAAACCACCAGTATCAGGTATACCTAAAGATTTTTCTATACCTTGACCAGTACTCTTTCTAACTTTTTCAGTTTCAAATAAATATTTTTTATCTACAGGTGCTAGTTCTTTTAATACTTTAGGATGTTCTATACCATAATCATTTAAATCACCAACAATATTATTATTATTTCTAAATTCTATTTCTAACGTACCTCTGTTTGGTTTTCCTCTAAAGTTTAAATTTTCTTGACGTGGAATATTAAATGTACCAATTTTTCTACCTTTTTTAGTACCAGCTAATTTGTCATATTCTTTAGTAGCATCTAAATCTGTATCTACATAAGCTGGATTGTTTATATCTTTAGGAGTAATACTATCTATTGCTGATTTTCTAATATTCTCTATTTGTACAGCTTCTGTTTCTAATGCTTTATAAACATCACCTTTAGTAATACCGTAATAACCTAAACTTTTTTTATTAGTTTTAGGATTAACATAAGGAGCATTAAATAAACTTTCTGCTGATGAATCAGTTAAAACTTTTAAAGTTTTATTCATACTTTGACCACCAGTTTGACTCATTGTAATATTACGATTAGCTAAATAATTTTTAAATCTACTTTCACTTACATAAGGTAAAGCAGTAGAATCACCAAATTTACCACCAATTGATTTAGCTTGTAATTCATGGCCAGATAATAATAAATCTTGATAACCTAATTTATGTTTACTACCTATTATATTTCGTGTTCTTTCTATTTCTTCTTGAACTAATACAGTTTGTTTTTGAGTTGTAGTTGTATTACCCATTACCATTGGAGTTCCTATAGGTAAATTAGGTATTTTACCACCACCTTTTAATGCATATGGTCCTAATTCTTCAGCAAATATTTCAGCTATTGCTTTGCTATTTGATTTTCCAGGAACATTAACTATTTCAGTTTTTTCTACTAAAATTTTTTTCTTTTCTTTATTAAGTTTAATAACTCCAGTTCTATCTTTAAATTCTACAAATGTACCATCTTTTGTAGTAGCATAATCCATTGTAGCTATTACATCATCTGGATTAAGAGGACCTTTGTATTCTGGTAAATCCATTTGTAATTTTTTACTTTCAGCGTATATACTTGTTTTTAAACCTTGTGCTGGTGTTATACCGTATTTTTTAATTTCATGTGGCATTACATCTTTAAATTCTAATTTTTTGTTTCTAATAAATTTTCCTGTTTCGTCCATATAACCTGTATTAAAAGGTACTATTTCACCAGCTGCATTACGCATTAAACTTCCGTATTCAGAAAAAGGTTTATTTTGTCCAATGTCAACTAGAGGATTTATATTTCGTTTTCTTTTTATTGCAGCAGCATCTTCTTCAATTTCTGATGTTTCGTTTTTTAAACTACCAAAACTAAAATCGTCAGCTTGTGAAACACCTGCAGTGTCATATACAATTTCATTTTGTGCATACTTAGCTCTTGTTGGTTTCATTTTGTTTACTGTAGTTTGTATAACTTCTTGTGGTTTATTTTCCATAACTTCTGATGTAACTACTGCAGCTTTACCTGAATCTAATGTACCTGCTGTGTCTAAACCATATTGCAATTCTCTTTTTAATTCTTTGACTGTTTGGTTTTTGTCTATTTTTTTAGTACTTGCATATCTAGTACCTGCATTTTTAATACTTATTTTATCTATTTTATCAATTGATAATTCAGCATCAAAATTAGCTATTAAACTTTCATTAACATTTGGTGTAGTTAAATCAGATATTCCTACAATATCACCAGGTCTTTTTTTTAATTCTCTACCAGCTAATTGAATATCTTCTGGTTTCATTATCCTATCTGATACAGGAAATACTTTACCTTTTAATCCTTGGTTAGCAATTCTTTCTGTATTTTCAAATTCATAAATAGATTGTAAAGCTTCTTCTACTAACTTACTTTCTTTATCTAAATAATTTAAACCTTCAACTAATTGTGGACTTAAATTATCTACACGTTTATATACGTTTCCTTTTTTATTTGGTTTCGATGTACCAGTTGTAGGTACATTTTTACCTTGACTTATTAAATCTGCTTTAGCTTCTTGTATCATTACTAATCGGTCTTCTAAAGTTTTAATTGATACATTACCTTCTATACCCATAAAATTTAAATTTTGAACTTCTTTAAGTTTTAAATATCTATCATCTGTTGCTTTAATTGAAGAACCAAAGTCATCTGATATTGCTTCACCCATACTTCTTTCTGTAGCTGCTTGCTCTTTAGCATCACTCTTTTTTGTAGGTGTAGGTGTTTCATTATCTGTAGTTGCTTTATCTAATGCAGCAGTAATATCATTATTTATATCGTTAGGAAATATATTATCACTATCATCATAAAAACTAGGCATTAGTTTATCCTTTTATTATTAAGAGTAGCATTAATAGTTTGTATTTCTCCACTAATTTCTGATAACTTTTCTAAAAGTACATTATAATTGTCATTACTATCAACAGGTTTTATGTCATTACTATGTATAGTACCATCAAAATCAATATACTCTACAATTACTGGTGTATTTTCAATAGCAGCTGCTATATATGGATATACTTCTTTATATGCATTAACACTTGAACCTATAAATCCATCTTTAGCAACTAAATTACTTGTCTGTGTATCCCCCAGTAAAAGACAACCTGCCGTATTTTCGTCAGTATTACCCGTATGCCATAATATATATTCAAATCCTTCAACATCATTAACATGTATCATACCTTTGTGCATATCACCATATTTAGCTTGATACCTTGAATGAAATCCACCTTCTTTTCTTAATGATAGTTGGTATTTACCAGGTGGTATACGTGTTTCACCCCAAACTTTTACATCACGTTGTTCATCTTCTAATGTATAACATAAAAATTTTCTTTGTTTATTAGAGACATCAAACAAAATACCAGACGTAGAATCTTTTTGACTACTAATTCTTAATACTTCTAAATTCATTTTTTTTGTTTCTTTTTATATAAACGTTTACTATTTTTACTATGTTTTTCACCAGAATGTATTTCACCATTAGGCATTTTATGATGAGCACCCTTGTATTCTTTACCTGCTTTTGTATATACTTTCATTTTTTTATTTTTTTAACCTTTCCATTATGTGTTCTAGCAAACTTATGTGTTTTAGTTTCTCTAATAAGAGTACCATAATACCGTTTGCCACCCCACATCCAACTTACTTTTGCCATATTACCACTTAGTTTTATTTGCCCAATAAGCAGCAGACATTTTACCTTTCTTAATATTTGATGCATGTCTAGCTTTAAAAGAACTTTTTCTAGCTTTATCTTTAGCTGACTTAGGATTTTTACCTGCACCTGATACACCTTGCTGTCCAAATCTAATTAACTTAATTGTATGGCCTTCTTGTGCTAAAACCATGTGTGATTTAGTTTTATGACTTGGAGTACGTTTAGGTTTGTTAACTCCACTAAGTCCATGTTTCTTTATTAACGCTGCTTTTCTAGCTGCATGTGCCATTACTTACCTCCACAACAGCCATTACCACAACAGTCCATAGTCACCTACTTTCTAAATCCAATTGTTAATAACCATACTATTAACGTAATTACAGTAGCAAGCCCCGTAACTTGTTGTGCAGAACCAGTCAATGTTAATGTTGCAATAACTAAACCAACCAAAGTCCAACTAAGGTTTAAAGTTTCTTTTACTATTGCTATGAACCATGTCCATATTTTTTTAAACATTGCCTCTCCTAAATACGAAAGCTGCCATGCTAACTATTCTAGTCAAGATTACGGGAACTACAACTTCTTGTGCTTTTTCCTTTTGGTCAGTAGTCATGTCATTACCTATGTCACTAAAGTTTATTTCTTGTATGTCAATATCTATAAAGGTTTGTATTGGGTTTTCTATAAAGGTTTCAAATTGTACTTCTGTTACGACATCAGCTAATGTATAGTTTTCAACGTCTGCATTTTCTACAGCACGTGCAACATATTCTTCTACAGCTTCAGCTATAACTTCATCATCTTTAATAGATTCAGCAATAATAGCTACATCTTCAGTTTCTATTTGTAATACTTCAGCTACAACTTCTACTTGTTCTGTGGTAAGTTGTTCCACATCTGCAATAGCTTCCTCTACAACAGCTTGTACAATCTCTTGGACCTCTTCTGATGCTTGTTTTAAGTTCTGTACACCAACATCATTAACTTGTTCTAATACTTCAACTACTTCTTCAACAGTAACTTCTTCAATAACAATATCTTCTATAATTTCTTCAACTTCAGCTACTTCAACAGCAATTTCTTCTTCGGTATATTCGGTATATTTTTCAATTGGTTCTTCAATAATTTCCTGTATTGGCTCAACCAAAATTTCTTGTACATCTTCTTCAATTTCTTCAACTATTACTTCCTTTATAACTTCAATTGGTATTGGTATTTCCACCACGATTTCGGGAGCAATGTTTTCCAAATTAAATTCAATAATCTCGAACTCAATAGGGAGTTCTTCAAACTCCACCACTTCATCTTCAAATATCTCCTCTTGTGGTGTGTCGAGTACATTAACATCATCCTTAGGAACGATGACTTCCACATCTTCTTTAATCTTTTCATTGACTACCTCTTCTTCTATAATATCATCTTCAAAAACTTCTACCTCTTCTATTATGATGAGGCAATCACCACGCTGTATCTGTGCATCAGTCATAAAGCAACCAAACTCTGACTCATTATCT
>Ga0209337_1000278_pt1 | contig 40828 bp, 46 predicted proteins | sample LinPmetageLP53_FD_184044 | JGI IMG/M metagenome (GOLD analysis project Ga0209337, IMG submission 184044) | Marine viral communities from the Pacific Ocean - LP-53 (SPAdes) (version 2) | ecosystem: Environmental > Aquatic > Marine > Oceanic | place: Pacific Ocean | collected 2010-02-08
AAGTATGAAAAGGTGCGTGCTTGTTTTTCACACCAGTGGTTCTATGCACAAGCTCAACCCAGAAAATCGAGTTCTTGGCTTGTTGGCTTTTTGAGTGCATAAGGGCGGTTTACAAATACTCGTATTACGGCTCACGGGGTTGAAAACCCAAGAAGCCAAGAATGACATTTGAGAAGGAGCCACGGATGGCGAACCGCAAACACAAATACAATTTACTCTCGGGGACAGGAACGAATCAGAACGCAAAGTGGTATGTCGATAAGGATTGGTTCACGGTGGGGGAGGCTGCAAAGATTTTGATGGTGAGCCGAAACGCCGTGATCAGGTGGATTCACGAGGGGAAGGTCAAGGCGACGTTCCCGCCGATGACCGAGGGCGAGGGCAACTGGATGGTTCACTGGTCGGGGATCGCAAACCCGCCAAATAAAAAACCCCCCCGAGCAACGGATGCCCGAGGGGGAACCAAAGGATAAAAGTAATTAGTCAACCAGCGGGACCGTTGAGCCACTTGGAGATGGCCTCGCCTCGTTTAACCATGATGTCCGACTGCGGCTTGCCAGCAAAGTGGATCATGTTCTCGGCCTCGTCCAGTAGTTCATCAACTGTTCCGACGTAGTGTTGAGCGGCCAGTTCACTTGGGGCCATAGGCATCTCGTCGAGCCTCCCAGAGTAATCTTCGAGAATGTTGTTGTTCGCGTTTACGGTGACGATGTATCTGATCATTGTTGCCTCCAATGTTCTAACTAGTTTAGATCAAATTTCCAGCAGAAAGCAAGTAGTGCGATCTCCTCAAAGTTTGCAAATTCGTTGTTCGTTTTCGTCAAGTACGCTTCGATCTTGTTCATGAGTCTGATCCGGTCTGCGTCTCTTGCGTCGCGGTGCCACCGTTGCCAAGCATCCATTACTTCAGGAATCATCGTGTCCCTCCAAGTCGATGATCAGGGACCGATGCTCGCTCCACAGTTTCTCGGTCGTGATTAGACGGTGCTTCCATCGGAGCCACTCCTTGTGAACTTGCCTGATGAAATCAACTTCCTCACGCGAGGCAAGTTTCAATTTGTCAGCGACCTGACTCAGCCATTTCGCGTCGATGATCCCACACTTGTGACGCTTACGCTCACTCATCTCGATTCCGTATGACCTGAGAATGCTCTCAAACGCTTGCACAATTTTTCTCGTGGTCTCCATGTCTTCTTGCCACGATGGCTCTGGTTGGATAGCGATCATATGTTCATTGCCTCCGTTGCACATTCGATCATAAGTGATTCGAGGGAAATGATCTTCGCCTCGTCGATCTGGTTGTTAGTGACTTTGAGAGTTGCGTAGTTAACATAGTCGTCATTTGTTTCCGAGTCGTGTATCGACATGCCGAGCGAAGTGATGAAGACATCGCAGTTCTTCACGAGCCTTACTTGGTTATTTGGATAGTCAATTTCATCTGACCAGATCACGGCCTCGAACTCCACGTCGTAGAAAACAATTGGACCGTCCTCGTGGTGTGCGATTGTTCCGTGGTAGGTTTTTGTATCGTTCATGTCGTTGCTCCTTTGGTTGGTGATAACTGGCACGCTCTGAGTGGCTCTGTGTTTTATGGAAGATCCCGCGTTGTTTCTCTTTCTGGGAAGAGATTGTAAAAGAAGTTGTATTTGAAAATGAACTGGTCAACGGCGTCTTCGGGGGTGCGAGCGTATTCCCGAATTTCGTGACCGGGAATGGTTGCCAAGAACTTACCGTACGTTGCATTGAATGATGTCCACACAGCCTGAACGTGACCAGAAGCATCTGTAACGTGGTGGCATGTTGGTTGGTAACTTTGATCGGTCATGTCATTGCTCCTTTGGGGGTTTGAATCAAGCTCGTGCCGCGTCGCGGGCAATGATCAGTTCGATGGCCCGTATCTCACTATCGAGCGTCTGAATGAGCCTTAACTGTGAATCGATATCATTCGCGTGCAATGTGATCGCGCCAGATTGTTCTGCAATGAAGGTTGCAAACGACTGGTCATGTTCGACAACACTTTGCATCCGCACGAGGCTTTTAGCCATCTGGGATTTAAGACTGTTAATAATAATTCGGGCGTCTGCTCTCAGTTGTACAAGTTTGCTGATTTGAAAATAAAGGTCGCTTTGAATGGTTGCGTTCTTGCTGGTCTGGTTCATGTCGTGGCTCCTTTGGGGGTTTGGATCAGTCTCGTTGAAGAACAGGTCGCCGAACCGCGTCGCGGGCAAGGATATTGATGATGTAGTAGAGTTCGGATTCTTTCGTGTTCAATGCACGAGTGAGCGAGTCGATCTCGGCAGCCCCTTGGTACAAATTGGTGGGGTGCGGTCGTGCGTCATGCCTAAATCGCTTCGCAATCGCATCAACGTCGTCGGCGAAATTGACTGCGGCACGGTGGACCATGAGTCGCAGTTCCTCCACTCGTTGTTCGAGAATGCTTTTCTGAAGGTTGAGGTCGCTTTGAATGGTTGCGTTCTTGCTGGTCTGGTTCATGTCGTTGCTCCTTTGGTTGGTTCAGTTGTTCGTGATGCCGTGTGCGGGCATGGGCTGCTGGAAAACACCAGCCTTAGTTGGTCGCTTGAAGAAGCCGAACTTCTCGTCCTTGTCGGACACGGTGATGGCTGCGTCGAATTGGATCTCGTCGCCGACTGCCAGCGTCTCGATGACGTTAGTTGGAGCCGTTCCCCAGACGCACCAGCCGCCTTCGTTCGACTTGACGACCATGTTCCATTTGCACCAGTCCTCGTCAAACTTCTTGCTGACGACCTTACCGACAATCGTGGTGCGGCCCTTGAAGTTCGGGATCGGATCAGCGGCGGCCTTTTCGTTGGCGATGCGTTGTTCGCGAATCAGGCGTTCGTCCCACTGCTTGAGCAGCGTTCCCAGAAAAGTGACCTGTGCGTCACTGATCTTGCCGTAGCGTACGAGTTTGCCAACGATGTCCGCGATGATCTGGCAGGTGTCGTCGTCCTCGTTCGCAGGATCGTAGTGGTTCCAACAGGCTTCGAGGCCGTTGTCAGCGAGAACCTGCTCGGCGTTGCGAATGCGGCTAACTCGCTTGATTGCGTCGTTCTGTTTCTTGGTGTTTCTGAGGATGGTGTCGCCCGCCGCACTGTTAACCCTGTCACCGCATATGTGACCAAGCCAAACGTATTCGTTCGTCTTGGCGTGGTAGAAAACACCCCAGTTGAAGCATGTCTCTTGGCCGCATGAGCCGCAGCGGTGTTCGCCTCCGAATACCAAACCACTGGTCTTCGCCATGTGTTTATTGATACCTCTGATGTCATCACCGACATGGTCGGTCGGGCCTGTGTACAGGTAGCCGATGTACTCGTAGTCGGCGGGTATGAGGTTTGACGGGCAGTGTGGATCTGTGCGTTTCATGTCGTTGCTCCTTTGGCTCGGAGAGGAAGTCCCTCCGACACCAGAAGTATACACGCATATGCATACTAATGTAGCCTAGTGCCTGCTAAAACCTAATAAAGCCTACGAAACGCATTATAAACAGGGTTTTATTGCTCTGATATAGTCTCGCCATGCCATCATCGCCCACAGCACGGACGCTGGAGCGGTTGCGGCGTGACGGCTATCTCTCTCAGGTGGTCGAACGCTGGAACCCTCACGCTCGAATCCGACAGGATCTGTTCGGGGTCATCGACGTGCTGGCGATCAACGACGAGGTCACGATCGGTGTCCAAGCCACGACCATGAGTGGACGCTCATCCCACGTCAAGAAGATCATGGAATCGACAGCGGCGGTGACGTGGACATCCGCACCACAACGCGAATTGGAACTGTGGTGCTGGAGGAAGCTCAAGAATCGATGGAGAGTGCATAGGACGTTCTTCGGGGTCAACGACTCACTACAGGAACTGGAGATCGTCAGGGAGGACCGAGGGCTGCCTGATGGGTGACCAGATCGAAGAGTCCAAGCGAAGACGCACGCTCATCATCCAGACAGTCAAACTGTTCGTGATGGAGAACGGCTACTGGCCCTCGGTTATGGATATCAGCCGTGAGACCGACATCCCCGAATCATCCGCGAGAAGACATGTGATGATGTTGGTTCATCAAGAAGTGTTGCAGATTGCTAACGGTGAACGCGGCATCACGCTTGGCCTTCCTGAAATAACAAATCAGAAAATCTGGAGAAAAGACGGTGACGATGCTTGACGGAAGTTCTGTATCTCGTATAAGCACTCTGGGAATCGTCGCGATGGAGTTGATGAATGACACGCGATAATGGATCGAACATAGTTCGGTTGTCTTTTCAAGACTGGCTCGTCCTCATGGGGATCATCGCTCCAATAGCGATTGCAGTCGTGATGACAACACTCAGCGAGCAACGCGAACTGGGTGTGAAAATGGAAACGGTCATCGTCCAGCAGGAGGTGATCGACGAGAGAGTGCGACGAGTCGAAGGGACTCTCGACTCTCTCTTGTTGCATGACACGGGATTTAGTAGATGATTGACGTTTCACGAATCCACGGCACGGCCTTCTCGGGCTTGTGCCTCACGACTCTGGCGGGGTGCGTGAGCGCGAGCAGTTTGAAACACGCCTCCGTTTCATCCCTCGCTGCTCCCCTCGCTGGAGACCCTGAACATTTAGCCAACCTCGCGACAAGTGCAGGGGCATTGTGGCCGCTGAGCATCGGAGGATTGGTTGCCATTCTCGCGGCCATCGTTGCGTGGTTCATAGGCTCGCGAGCGTCAGCCATCGGCTTGCTCGTCATTGGCATCGCGATATGCGTGGCTCCCGTTTTCCTGCTGGATGTACTGACACACTTGTCTATACCTCTTGCGGTGATCCTCGGGATTGCAGGAGTCGCAACGCTTGCCTATTACCTCGGAGCGTTGTGGCAGAAATGGAAGATCAACAAGAATCTCACGCAACGTGCGGAGTACATCGAAGACACCGCGAACTTCGCAGAGTTGACAGCAGGATCAGTCGGTCGTGTCCTTCGTGGGATCGATCGCAAGGACTTCAACCCAAGGAAGAAGATCAGATGACATACGCACTACTCGTAGCATGCTCACTGGCCGCTGGCTCACTGCTTCAAGCGTGGGGCTTCTGGGCGTGGCTCGGATCAATCGCACCGTGGGGGAAGAACAACTGATGCCGACCGTTACCCTACAACCTACAGAAGCGAAGCAGATCGACGCATTTGTACAGGACGGCTCAACAACCGACAGGTCCACAAGCGAGGGCTTGCGAGTTGGATTTGCCTCCAACAGCAAAGAGTATCGCACTCTCATGGAGTGGGACTTGTCACAGGTGTTGCCAAAGAGCATTTCGGCTACTGGAATCAGAAGCGTTACGCTCACAATGAATCACAAGGAAGACACTAACTTCAGATCGACTCACACCAAGGACTTGTACATACAAGTCGTCAATGGGTCTTTTTCAGAGGCAACGACTTGGGTGTACCGCGATGGATCATCGGAAGCGTGGACAGCAGCAGGGGGCGACGTGCAAGTGGCTCCCGGCACATACACGCAGACGTACACCGGGGACAGCGACCTAGTAGTCACATCCAGTGACGCTAGTTCAGGGAACCTGTTGCACTTCATGCGTGACGCGATCACCAACGAAGGAATGAAACTTCGCATTCGCATCAGCATGGTTTCGGGTGGAACGAACAGAAATGTTAACTTCTGGAGCGCGAATGCTGGTTCAGAATCAGACCGACCGAAACTAGATATCACATACACGGGAGTTCCCGGCATCGGGTTCAAGACCGTTACAACCAGACTGTCCAGCCTGCGACGACGAAAACGTGCGGGCCGCAAGAAATAGAGAGAACAGAGATGACGACAGCAATCACCGCAGAACTACACAACCACGACATGATGATCGTGCAGGCAACGCTGCTTGCTAACGCCAGTGGCGACGCCACAATTCAGACGGCCAACGAGTACAAGGGATTTATCGTCAAGATCAAGGTGGACCCCACGACCGGAAGCACCGCACCCACGGCCAACTGGGATCTGTACGTCACCGATGATTACCTCACCGGCACAGATGGGGAAATCCCTGATGTATTGGGTCTGGTTGGAAAAGACCGCCACACGACTTTAATTCAGTCGCTGGAACAGGACGACCTGCACAACGGTGCAGCGTGCCACGGCAAACTTACCATTGTCGGTGACGTGATGGGCAACGCGGGCGACGCGACCGTGACCCTGTACATCCTGCGTGTAGTTTGATATGGCAAAGAAGAAAGTAAAGCGTCCCGGCCTGTACGCAAACATCAACGCGAAGCGAAAACGTATCAAGGCGGGCAGTGGAGAAACGATGCGAAAGAAGGGGGCCAAGGGAGCGCCCAAGGCTGGCTCCTTCAAGCGTAGTGCGAGGACTGCAAAGAAGAAACGCTGATGGCAAAGAAGGTCACAAAGCGAGGCTCGATGAAGGGCATGTCGGTCAAGAGTGGCGACAAGCGATCTGTCAAGGCAGGCGCTGGCATGACGAAGAAGGGTGTCGCGAAATATCGACGCAAGAACCCCGGCAGCAAACTCAAGACCGCAGTGACTGGAAAAGTAAAGCGTGGCAGTAAGGCCGCCGGGCGTCGTAAATCTTTCTGTGCAAGGTCACAGGGGTGGACCGGGACACGCGGTAAGGCAGCAAGAAAAAGGTGGAAGTGCAGATGAAAGAATCAAACGATCAGCCACGCGAATACTCGACCCTGACCGAGAACCAGATCAACTTCCTGAGAGCATTTGAAATCTGCGGGGTTATCAGTGAGGCGGCGCGGCGTGCCAACGTCGATCGAACGCGGCACTACAACTGGCTCAAGGAATCAGACGACTATCGCGATTGCTTTGATCAGGCCAAGGCGGCGTGCGGCGAACGTATCATCGCCAAGTGTCGGCACATGGCACTGGAGCAGGACAACGTCCCGATGCTCATTCACTTGAGCAAGGGCTACTTCCCTGAGATGTTTGGAACTAGGCGTCACGAGATCAGTGGACCCGGTGGTGGTCCGATCACAAGCCAATCGATGAGTGGAAGCACAAGCCGATTGCAAGAGAGACTTAATGCGTTACGAGAACGGTGCGAGCGAGAAGGCTCATCCATTGACCTACGAGATCTTTTGGATCGACGAGGTGAGTGGTTGGCCGATAGCGACTGACGAGGCTTTGAACCTCTCAGTACGCGAAGAACTCGTTGCTCTAGGCAGCGAGCCGGGGGCCGACCGTGATGAGGTCATGGCTGCCTGTCGCTCTAGCATCCACTACTGGCTGAACTACTTTGGTTGGACGTACAACCTGAAGGTGGTTGACGAGGATGGCAACGAAGTTCCAGCGATTGCACAGCACGTTCCGTTCAGGACGTGGCCAGTGCAGGACGCGGCGCTCAAGGATCTGTGCCACGCGATCGACCACGGCGAGGACGTGATCATCGACAAGAGTCGAGACATGGGTGCGTCGTGGCTTTGTGTTGCACTTGCGGTCTGGTACTGGTTGTTCAGGAGCGACGCCCAGATCCTGATGGCATCGCGTATCGAGGACTTGGTTGATCGCCGTGGTGACCCCGACAGCCTGTTCTGGAAGGTGGACTACATGCTGGAGTCTATCCCTGAGTGGATGCTGCCAGCGGAGCGGACACACTTCGAGCGTGGTGGATCATGTCGATCGCACATGCAGTTGATCAACCCAAAGACGAACGCGACAATCTCAGGTCAGGCAACCACGGGACATGTCGGTCGTGGTGGGCGTCGTACCTTTGTGCTGTTCGACGAGATGGCGGCGATGGATCACGCGACTGACGCATGGCGATCAGCGGCGGACACCTCGGCATGCCGCATCGGGAACTCCACGCCGATCGGTCCCGGTACGGAGTTCACCAAGCAACGCAACTCAGGTTTAGTACACGGCAAGCCAAAGATCGTCACTCTCGGGTACTGGGATCACCCAACCAAGGGATACAAACGAGAATGGAAGATCGACGAGGACGGCACAATCACAAACATCGCCGGTCGTGGGTATTGGTGTAGTCCTTGGTTCCGCAATCAGGTCGAGCGTCGTCAAGACCCGTCTGATGTCGGACAGAATATCCTTATTGACCATACCACTTCCGGCGATTTGTTCTTCAACTCATCTATCGTCACTAGGCATGTTCAAGATTACGGCACGAACCCTGCTCGGTGTGAAATTGAAAACGGCATGATGGTGGAGTGCGAGAACGGTCGCTGGTTTGTGTACTGCGACATGGTTAGTGGAAGACCTGACCGCGAGACGAACTACTGCATGTTTGCTGACCTTGCACAAGGTCGTGGATCATCTAACTCTGCCGTGGCCGTCATGGACCGCGAGACTGGAGAATTTGTTGCTGAATACGTTGACCCCTTCACATCACCGTTTGACCTTGCTGAAGAAATCTGTCTTGCCGGTCGCACCGTGTGGCGTGGTCAGAACGGAGAGGCGTTCTTTGGATGGGAAGTGAACGGGCCGGGCGAGGCGTTCTATCAAGATGTGCAGCGGCAGAACTACTCCTACATCTACTACAGGCGTCAGTTGGGCAAGCGTGTCGGGAAACGCACGAGGGACTTCGGGTGGCGTTCGGACAGAAGATCCAAACGTATCCTGCTGTCTGGCCTCTCCAGAGAGATCAATTCTGGAGACATCGAGATACACAGTCGCGAAGGACTGGGCGAGATGCTCGACTATGTGTTTTTCGCGGACGGCAGTATCGGTCCCGGTCAACTACAAGACGAGTCCACCGGCGCTCGTGAGTCGCACGGCGACCGTGTAATTGCCTACGCAGGTGCGGTGTTTATGAGGGAAGAGGCACCGCACTTCGACGGCACAGTTTCGACGTTCAAGCGTAACTCGCTTGGAGACATACTCGGACACTCAGAGGTGCTAGATGAATAGCAAAGATTTCCAAATACGCATACAGGGTCTGGCCTCAGAAATGGTTGATCTGATCGAGACGCAGGATGGGGAAGGGTGGCTCGCCGCGATTGAATCCAAGCAGAAAACGTGGAGTGTAATGATCGCCGATAGCCCACTGACGGGCGTTGAATTGATGGAAACGTATGTGAGTTCACTGGACAAATGAGCGAGTCAAACACATGTTGGATGGAATCATCGATGAAGTGCGGGCATGGAGCAAGCGAGTGCTTGAGCCACCACGAAAGGACATGCAGGACTTTTCAGTGTGTCCGTACGCAGCAGGAGCATGGGAAGCAAACGCCGCCGATGTCGTGTTGGTTGACAACCAGCGAGACGTGCTGCAAGAGATTCCGTCATTCATTGAGAGCAAGTCTGCTGTCAAGATTCTTGTCAAGGTTGAGCCAGATGATTGGCCGATGGACACGTTTCTCGAAGACGTGCGAAGGCTTAACAAACGGTGGTCAAGGAAGAACGTGTACTGCATGGGGCTGCACCCTTGGGATGAGAACACATTTCTTGCGTCAGCATCTGAGGAAGATTCAGACCTCGACCTGCACGATGAATATGTGTTCTTGCTGTTGTTTAGGTTGGACGAACTCAATATCGCCAGCAAGGCCATCGACGAAGACGGGTACTACAAGCAATGGCGAGCAGAACTGTACTACGAAATCCTCGCAAGAAGAGAGTCCAGTAAATGACGCTTGATCTGAACACAATCAAGCAGGACTTACAGCAGTGGGTGGTCAACTACCTTGACGTGCCGAGCGAGTTTTACAGCGGCAATAAGCCGTGTCCGTTTGCTCTCAAGTCGTGGACCAAGAGCAAGGTCAAGGTGGTGCTGGGCGAGGCGGCAGAAGTCGAACGGCAGGTCGCGGCGTGGGATGACAGTTGCGAACTTCTGATAGTTGTTTATGATCACGAGGCATGGTCAAGCAACGATTGGGTAAGAGAGAAAAACACAAGCATCACGGGTGACGACCTGTATCTCATGTCGTTTGACCCAGACGATTCCGACCCTGACGACCCGAGCCTCGACCCTCACGAGTGGGGATCGATAACCGAGGACGTGTATGGGATGGTGTTTTTACAGCGGCTTTCTAATCTGAATGCGTATTCAGAGAAACTTAGGCCGACTGGTTACTACGAGAACGTGTCCCGTGACTTCATGGAATACGTCAACGAAAGGAAAATGACATGCGTGGCAGAAGCAAAGCAACCGGCAAACGATCAAAGCCTATGAGCAAGGGCATGAGCATGATGGGCAAGAAGAAGAAGAAGAAGACTATTCGTCGCAAGAAGTGAGCAGCATGCGGATAAACAAATCAAAGGCTGGGTACACCGCTCAAAGTGGCGGTGTATCCAAGACCTTCAAGCGTAAGTCAGAGGCCAAGGATTTCCTCGATAAGTTCAGGGCCGCGAAGACGAACACGCGACACGGAACGAAGCACAGAAGCAGTAGCAATAAACTCACTCGCAAGTCACCACGATCAGGATATTGACATGGCAAAGATGCAACAGGCCGCCAACCCAATGATGGGCATGTTTGGCAACCAACAAAATTCGTTTCCACCCATGATGGGCAGCATGCAGCAAACGCAAAGCCCACCCATGATGGGCAACATGCAGCAACAGCAGTCTGCTGGTTATGAGCCTGATCCAAGTGATCCGGGGTATTTTACAAACCCAGAGTTCCCCGGCCAACGGTACGAACAACCAAGCCCCGGCTATTTCAGGCCGTCAGACCTTATGCCACAAGCCCCGCCAAATAAGTTCGCCCTTCCCAATCCGTTTTACAACAAGCCCGGTGGCTATCCTCCGTTTCTTGATCAGATAGATCCGCAGTTCGATTTCAGTAAACCGAACTTCTACGAGAAACCATTGCCCTACCCATTCACAGATGGAATTGCGGGGACGTTGGTAGAAGAAAATCCACTCACTGCAATTAACATTGCGAACACACTTGGCATAGACGCTAGTGGGGGAGATCCTAAAATCAAAGGGATAATGGGTTGGCTGGACACGGAACAAGGCCAGATGTTTATGGACACGTACCAAGACGCGATTGACGACAAATAGAGAAATGAATGCTAGACGTAACGCCTGAAAACTTGTACGAAGAAATCCAAGCGGCAGAGAACCTCCGCGACGAACACCTTGAAACCTATAGCAATTTGGTAGGCCAGTTTGTTGGTTCTTCGTATCGTGACATGGCAGGTGGCAGCGGAGATGTACCTGAGAACCACGTCTACGAATACATTTCGCTGACGATACCTCGACTGATTCATGACAACCCGCGAGTCAAAGTGACGACACGTCGTCCTGTATCACAGCGAATGACCGCAACGGCTTTGCAACATGGGCTGAACCGATGGGCCAAGGGAACCAACATACGTCACCCGTTGATGTTGGCAGGCTATGACATGTTGTTGAACTACGGCGTCATGATGACCGTTCAGGAAACCCAGCCCGGCTATGACGACACGGACCCAGATTCGCCACAGTGGCCCCGTTGTTATCGAATCTCACCAAAGCGATTCATTATCGACCCGTTGGCGTTGTCGTTTGAGCAGTCGAGGTTTGTCGGACACGTTTGGATTCGTGACCGAGAAGACTTGCTTGAAGAGGCCAAAGATGACGACTCTTGGAACACCGAGTTTATTGAGTCTATGACTGACGACGTTGACTTGGATACTTACCGCGATTCTCTTGGTGGCAAGAAGGACGCGCCGACCAGAAAAGAAATACTTGGCTACGAGGTGTGGGTTCCAGAGGTTCAGTACGACGACGAACTCGGCCCATTGGAAGGGTTCAACGGAACGATCTACACCTTGTCGATGGCACAAGGTACTGGCGACGAAATACACGTCGAATACTTGAGAGATCCACGTCCGTACTACGGGCCACCAAGCGGACCTTACACGATGTTCGGCGCATATTGCGTTCCCGATAATTCGTTCCCACTTTCACCGTTGGTGGCTGTGTCTGGACAAGCAGACGATCTCAACGAACACGTCATCGCGGCACAACGTGCGGCGGCCCAGTACAAGCGAATGGTATTCGTAGATGCCAAGAACAAGAAACTGGCACAGGACGTAGCGTCATCGCCGGATAACTTTGTCGTGCCGGTTGAGAACCTTGACCGCGAAAGCATCGTGCCTGTTGAATTGGGCGGTGTGACCCAGCAGATGATTGGCTACATTCAGATGGCCCGTGAACGCCTCGACCGCAACAGTGGCGTGCAGGACGCACAGCGTGGTGTGGTTACTGGTGATGCAACAGCGACCGAGGTACAGATCGCAGAAGCGTCTGGCTCGCTTCGTTTCGCGTACATCCGGCGACAGTTCGTAGATGCGGTAGACGACATCGTGCAGAAGGCTGCGTGGTTTATGTACCACGACGACCGCGTGGTGTTCCCGATAGGCATCGAGGCCGCTGAAGAGATGGGCGTGCCGGAACCGTTCTGGCGTGGCGGCATGCAGACGGCGATGACAGGCGAGAGGTTCGAGGACTTGGAGATGGAAGTCGAAGCCTATTCGATGGAAAGAACCAACGAGTCGCTGGTGCAGAAACGTGCGATGGAGACGTTGCAGATCGTGACGCAGTCAGCGCCGATGATGATGCAGATGCCGTTCTTGGACTGGGACGCACTGCTGAAAATGGTTGGAGATTCAATGAACATGCCTGAACTTGGTGAACTAATCAACAAGGAAGGCATGCAACAATACATGCAGGCACAACAAGAGGCTCAGGCCGCACAGCAGGTTGACGTTGCTGGTGGTGAATCGAGCGTAGCAAGGGAGAGGGCTGCTCAAAGCCTTGGACTGTAATGCCGATATACGCATTCACAGATGAGAGTAGCGTCGAACACGAGTTGTTCTACAATTCGTCTGACGTTCCTAAAATTGGTGACACGGTGCAAAGCGACGGCAAGACGCTCACGCGAGTAGCGTCGTTCGTCTTAGACACCGCAGGGATTGCACGCAAGACTCACCAGTACCCATACGTTTCGCGGGCATTGCCACGAAACCTTGAGGGGGCAGACTGCAACAAGTTGGGGCAGCCAGTTATTCGTTCACAAGCCCATGAGCGGGACATCGCGTCTCGCCATGATATGGACAAAAGTTAGGGAGCCAGAAATGGTTAACCCCGGAGAAAAAATATGAGCGACGAAATGTACAACGAGGCAGAGGCAACAGAAACAACTGAGGCTTCTCAGATTGAAGATGCAATTCTGGACGACATGCCATTGCCGGAAGGACTCGGTACTGCCGGGGCCAAGGGCGATGACAGTGTGTTGGACACTTTGCTAGGTGTAATTGAACAACAAGAGGAAGAACCTTCTGAACCAGCAGAACCAGAAGACTCCATTGAAAAGTTTGCAACGTCGGAACCAGAAGAAGAAGCAGAAACAGAAACGGTCGATGAGACACCTGTTGCTGAAACTGGCGATGACCACGAGAGGGCGATGGCCGCTCTCTTGAGAGACGGGACACCGCGTCACATTCTGGACGAAGAGTACGAACGAAACCCTGATCGATTCGTCGAATGGGGACTCAAGCGTGCAAAGGTTCAGTCTGACGGCGACCGTTTCTCACAAGAACATGCTGAGTTGAAAGCCAAACTTGACGCAACGCAACAAGTCGAAGAAGGAGCAGAGGGCGAGGTCACCGCTGAGAACACGTCAGCCGACCAAACTCAACCTGCACAGAACATCGACTTGGCAACGCAACGTGCCAAGATTGCTGACATCTTTGGTGAAGAAGCAGCAGACGCTGTGCTTCAGCCAATCCAATCACTGACTCAAGAACTCAAGGCAGTGATCGGGCAGCAACAACAGCGATTGTTCCAGATATCACAGATGATGGAACAGAAAGAAGTGTCGTCTGTACGAACACAATTGCAGGAACGGTTCCCGCAATTGTCTGACGACGAAGCGTTCAAGACCGTTCGTGAAAAAATGGAAGTGCTTGCCAAGACTGGCCAGTACAAAAATTACCACGACGTAATGTTGGACGCAGCACGCATATCATTTGCTGACGCAATACAAACAAAGACAGTTGTTGCAAAGATCAACCAAGCCAAATCAGCCGGGCAGCCAAAGCAGAAATCGACCGCGTCTACCGCGACTCGACCGAAGACTTTGAGCGACCGAGATGATCAGGTTCTTGAATCGTTGATGAGCGGCATGTCATTGAATGATGTTGCACAGCAATTTAAATCTTGATTGGAGTGACTAATGGGTACTGCCCTTAGCAATTTTAACGACTTCATGAACCTGACCGGACCTCGTTACTTGACGAGCGCCGAGCAGGTAGTCAATGAAGCCGTAGAGAACACTTACCTCCTTTCCCGCATGCTCAAGGGCAAGGGAATGGACAGCGTCATCCAAGGGGGTAGCACAATTCGTGAAACCCTGATGTTGGATGAAAACAACACTTACGAGCATTACCAGCCGAACGATACCTTCACTTGGAAGAATCCTGAAGTGGCAACGAATCTGGAGATCGACTGGCGATTCTCCATCGACCACCTCGCATGGACTGACCAAGAGGTTGAACTTCAGGTTGGCGATGGTCTCTCCCGTGACGCACAGAAGGTCGTGTACAAGCGACTCAAGCGTCTCAAGGAGCAGCGTCTCTGGACTTCGATGATGAACGGCATGGAAGGCGACCTCTGGCGTCTGCCTGCTGACTCTGGCGATAATGACATGGAGTCATCAAACGGTAAGGTTCCTTACTCGATTCCTTCGTTCATTCACGAAAACAATAGCGGTGCAGCACACTGGAACTTTGGTTCCGACACGCTTCAGGGTCTTGACATTTCTGAAGCAGGCGAGAAGTATCACAACCAAGTATCGACGTATGACTACGACGATGCTGATGACAGTGATGGCGACAACGATGGCCTCCTCGATGCCTTTGATGAAATGTTCCTGAAGGTACAGTTCGTTCCGCCTGCAACTAAGCAGGAGTATTTCGAGAAGCCAAACCTGACTCGGCAGTTCATTGCAGCCTCCCGTAGTGGTGTCAACCTCTACAAGAGGATGCTTCGTGACGCTAACGATACTCTTGTCAACCGTCAGGATCCTGCGTACAACAACCCGCAGTACAGCGGCATCGACCTGATGTACATCAGCAGCCTTGACACCGCAGAGATTTACACCAACGGTGGTACGGCCTCAACTGAGTCCGGCGCAGCCATTGATGGCGCTCGTTACTACTGGGTCAACGCTAACTACCTGACACCTGTCTATCACTCACGTCGTTACTTCTTCAAGCACGACGTTATGAATCACCCAAACCAGCCGTTCACAAACGTGCAGCCGGTTGACTGTTGGTGGAACATGTTCTGCTCGTCACGACGACGACAGGGTATTGTTGCTCCTGCTTCGTGATTTTAATTAATACAAACACTCAAATACGGAGTAAATAACAATGGCTTTGAGTATTCCTTTTCTTCCCCCAGTTACAAAGCCCGGTGCGCCACTGGATATGCCAGTTGTGTATTTCGACGACTTTGTAACAGGTGGATACAGTAGAGACTTGGCCCTTTCGTCTGAGTCTGATCCCGGAGCAAAGTTTTCACAAGTTGCCGATTGCGGCGAATGGCTTGTTACTGTCGTAGATGGCGATGGCGACAACACTGAAAACATAACGTGCGCTGACGATGCTGTTGGTGGACAACTTGCTGTTCTCACAAACGACAAAGACAATGATTCTGTAGAAATGCAGTTGAATGGCGAATCGTTTAAGGCCGCAGCGGGTAAAACGCTTATCTTTGAGACTCGTCTCAAAGGCGCTGATGTTAGTGAGTTCGACTGGTTTGTTGGGCTTTCAATCACAGACACTACGGTTATGACGGCAGCGTCTGACCGAATTGGGTTTGAATGTCCAGATTCTACTGGCGACATCGACGCAATCAGTGAAAAAGACAGCACGCAGACCACGACAGACACAACTAAAGACATTGCAGACAATGCGTTTGTAATTCTTCGAGTTGAAATTTCTGGCACAACCAAGGCTAGGTTCTTTGTTGATGGTTCGTTGGTAGCGACTCACACTACTAACATTCCAGACGACGAAGCGCTTACCCCAACGGTTTGCGTACGCAATGATGGTGGAGCGGCTAACACGCTTACGCTTGATTACATTCTGGTAACTCAAGAGCGTTGATAAGTTTGTTTGATCCTTTTCTTCCTCCCTGCGGTCTTCGGGCCGCAGGGGGGGAACCCTAGCGTGGCGAGTGGGTCCACGCGAATCACACCCACAGGCACAAGGAGTAAACCATGCCGAGTCCAAACAGAGTGCGACAGATTGCTCAGTACGAAGCAACGCACACGTTATGCAAGACAGTTACAGCAAGCGTCTCATTGACCGCAGCCGATAGTGGAAAACTCATCTGCTGCGATCTAGTTGCACCGGGTGCAGACACAACGCTCACACTTCCTACACCACAAGTAGGCTTGACCTACCGTGTTGTTGTTTGGAAAGATGATGACGGTAGTGACGATTTGCTCGTTGCTACTCATGCTTCAACCTCATTGTTCAAGGGCGGCGTTATTCACGCTGACACCAACGCTGACAATGTGTCCGTGCAAGCGGGCTTTAGTTCAGAAGACACTTGGACGTTTCAAGACGCAGAAGTTGGTACTGATGTCACCTTCGTTTGTGACGGCACACACTGGTATACCACTGGCGTTGTAATGTCACAAGATGCCCCGGCTTGCGCCTGATAACACATGCCCTCTTTTTTCTCGTCCAACCAAGACCAGCGTGACCCCAACGTGCCAAAGGGTAGACCTCTCAAGGTCATTACCTCAAGTACGGCGGTCACTCCTCGCGACAGCGGGGCGGTCATCATTTGCAATGCCGCAAACCTCGTGGTCTCGCTGCCCCTCACTCAAGAGGGACTCTGGTACACCATCGTTACGGCGGTGATTACTGGTGGTACGGGGACTAGCGTGTCTCCATACTCAGCAGACAAGATTGCAGGCTTGGGCATCGTGTCGCCAACTGACGACAAGGACTTCATCAACAGCGGGGCTACTGACGTTGGCGGTGACTTCTTGACTGTTATTGGTGACGGCGGTGATGGCTGGTGGATCGCGGACAGCCGAGGAACGTGGGCTAGAGAATCGTGACTTTTCCCATCCCCTCGCTCGTTGACGCGGGTGAGGGGACTTCCCTTTTTACTGGAGATTATTGACATGCCTAACGTATCGCTTTTCGCCAAGTTCTCTTACACAGATGGACGCGGCAACACATATTCAGACGGGTCTACTTCGACTGCTGTGACCATAGCAGCGGGTACTGACGAAGTATTCGACCGTACTTACAGCATTGGCTCGACGACGCTATCTGAGATTTGGTCAGACAGTATCATGGGCGACTTTGACTTTCTTTACATACGCAGCAACGTCGATGCCGAAATTCAACTGGTCTGCAACGAAGGCGGCACGCTTTCAGGCAGCAACATTCAGAACGGTTTCTGCTTGAAACTAAAGGCTGGCATTCCGTTCTACCTGTCTACTGACGACTCCCGCAACATGGGTGACATGGCTGGCACGTTCAACGAGTCTAACCACGGCACCGAGATTGACACATGGGAGTCCACATGGGCTGCTGACACAATCGACCGTGTAGAGTTCTATGCTTCGGGTGCTGCCCTTGTTCGTGTATTCGCGGTGACCTGATGCCAATAACATTTTCCAACCTTAAAAGTCATGTGCAGCACGCCCTTGGTGGCACGCCTTCGGATCAAATAACCGAGGCCGACATCATCAATCAGGCTGGTCGTCACATGTTCACCCACGACTGGAAGTTCAGAGAACGTCCGCCGTCAACGATTACGATTACCACATCGACTGAGCATGTAGATCTGCCCGGCGACCTTGGCGAGATCATTTCGTTGAGAATGAAGGATGGATTAAATGACAGCATACAGTTGACCTCGTACGATCACGTCTTGATGGTACGCAATGGTGACATTGCCAGTGGCGCTCATTACTACGCCACAGTCGTGTGGCCGCAGCCGTACGTCACCGGAGACACTACTGACTACACCAGAGTGCCGCCTCGACTTGAAATTGCCCCAAAGCCGACCGGCAACGATGAGTTGTCAATAGCGTATCGAGCGTCGTGGTCTGACCTAGTGGTGGACACAGATGCCGCACAGGTTCCACCATTAGCCGAGGCGTTGCTGATTGCGTACGTTCGTGCCTTTGCACTTGGGTACGAAGAAGAGGGTCTAGGCCAACGATTGTTTGAAGTTGAATCCGGGCCACTGTACGAACGTGTATCAATTGCCGACGGCATGATTCAGAACACTTACGGCGAAATACGCGGTGGCATAATAAGTCGCAACCGTGAAGGTGGAAGATTGCCGTTCAACGCAATACAGGCTCCAGAATGAAGTACGCTAATTACCGTGTAACAAAGTCTGTAATTGCACCGGGTGCTGCGGTTACTGCGGCCAGTTCGACAGGTTACTCGACAGCAACAGCCGCGAACAAACGCAACACGACTTCGCGTGAGTTCCACGGAGCAATAGCGTGCATCAAGAGTGCTGCTCAAGGCACCTACACGGTTAAATTGGTTCTAACTTCTGGCGGGACCGAGTATCAGTTAGACGAGGTTGTGCTGACTGCTGGCGAATCGGCAACGTGGAACGAACATGATTACGGCATGCGCCTTGCCGCTACTGATACGATTAAGTTGGAATTTGTTGGCGCGAACACAACTTCAACTGACCGTGTGTATCTGTTAATAAAAACAAGAGACATAGTCTAATGCCACCATCAAAGAAGCAAGATGTTAATCTTCCATTTCCTATTAACGGCGTGTTTGAATCGCGACCATATGATCAACAACCAGAACGCACTACAACTGATTCTAAAAACGTCGTGTCGTTTGATGTTGGCGAAGACAAGCAACGCGGTGGCCAGCGTTTGGGCATTACTAAAGCGACACCTGCTACGAATGAAGGCGGGGGTTTGGGAGACGCTCGCGTACAACTAGTTGAAGTGGTTCCAATTGGGAATGAAGCAATAGGTTTTCCCGGTGGCGTCATTAACTACAACAACAGCAGTGAAGACGGCGTTCCAGACGGAACCCCGTGCAATTTAAGTTTGCTTGCTACAGACCCAAATCAAGACGGACAAGTAGATGATGTTCTGGGCGATCTTGAACCGGCTCCAATTACAGGCAACGCAACTAACTTTCCAATACCGTTGTTTGAAAGCACTAGTTTGACGCCAAAGCCCACGTCTGCAAACTACACTGACAATCAATATGAAAGTGGCGTAGGCCCAAGCGGCACACAGCAATCCATTATTCCTGTTGGTGAAAATGGTCCGGTCAACACTTGGAACAACTCAAGCCCCGGCTTGTGGCATGTAAAAACGTGCGACGATAGAAAAGGCTGTATCTACCCCAAGGCTCCGTTTGATAAGAATTTTATTGTTAACGGATACACATACCCGTTAGTAGATGGTTTGCTTGAAGGTACAAGGATGGGCAACAGAGCGCCTTCATTTCTGATCCTTGGGTCTAATGAAATTGGCAAATTGCCATTAGGCATGTTTGGCGGTGGCACTTATAGCAACCCAACACAAACAACATATGTGTCGAGCGTGCTGCTGCCAACACAAAGCGAAACCGAAGACAGTTTTAACAGTTCAATTTCAAACAACTGGTGCGTAACGTGTGACATCTGCACGGTTGCAAGCGATACCCTAGGTGGAAGATTTTATTCTAGTTACCGTCCTCCGGCTGGAGGTGAGTACGCACTAGAGGCAAGGCTTTCAGGCAGCCGTGAATATTATTATGGGTTTGTTTTTAAAGTTAAAGCCGTGGTCTCGCACGAGGCAACAACTATTGACTCGGATTCAGAAAGTGACAGGTGCTTGTTTGTTGGTTTTCATCAAGCGGCCACTACTGGTAACAGCGAACAAGCAAAGTTAGTTATTGGATCAATTGACAATACCGACAACAACCAGATGTCATTGACAAACACCCGAACTATCGACACGGCACTAAATGACGAAAACACGTTGGATCGCAAGACTTGGTATTCTCTCGATCTGCGTTTCGTAAATAATTTTTTAGAAGTACGGTTGGATGGTGCTGGGCCGCTGCCCGACGCAAACGATATAACTGTTACCAAATTCAACTTAGTTGATTTTATAGATGACGATGTTGCGGGCGATACATTTGAAACATCAAGGTCAAGGTCTGGGTTATTGTTTTGGAGAAGTTCCACCGCTGGTATTGGTTCGGTTGATGTAGGCGTGAGTCAGCAAGTGCCAACAGAGTTCAATATAAAACTTGAGGCTTACACACGGTACGCCAGCAGTCAATCGGGGAGTGACTTTGGACTTGGTTTCCAACAAGTAGGTGGCAACTTTATTAGTGATCCAGATTTTAAAGATAACTTTGGTGGCACAAGAGAGTTTTGGGCAAGCACCAGCGACAATGACAATCGCAACGAAACTTGGCACTTCAGTGAAGACGCTTCCCAAACAAGCGGCGGCACGGGGGCCAGAGGGTTTATTGGAATCCAAGCTCACTCCCTGTCTAGTTGGAATGGTTCAGGTAGCGCAAATTTGAAATTGTTTATGAAAGACGTTGGCAGGTCTGTATCTTACCCAACAAGTTTTTCTGAAGACGGTTACACGCAAGGCACGTTTGCTAGTCTGAAACACGTCAGTAGAGCCTCGCAGTTGTTAAGTCGCGCAGAATGGGGCGGCGATTACATACGAGATTGGAACGAGCCGTATTTTCACAATTATCAATGGCGCAACATTAGTGATCTTGGAGACGTTGATCGTGTTGTCTTGGCTGCAACCGAGGGGAATGTTTATGTCTCGTCTAACTCCGGCAGTTCTTTTTCTCAGTCCATTAAAGATGACGCAAACCCAAATGACACAGAAAACATTGTTTTCAATCCAGAAACATCACGCATATCTGGCGTTGAATATTTCAATCAATTCTACATGTGCGATGGAACCAAGTATTTAGTGCTTGATGTTCCAACAAGAACATTGAAAGATTGGTCAATACTGTGCAAAGCATTGGACAATAATGACGACCCAGTGGGTGACCCTAATATTCCCGGAGGGTCAAACGCCGAAGATGATGCGAAATGCAGTTTAATTACTCGGCACATGGGGCGACTTGTTCTGTCTGGATACGGCCCGTTTCCAAACAACTGGTTTATGTCGGACTATTACACTGACAGCATCGAAGTCGGACACGGCCCAAACAACTGGGACGTAACAAACGGCGCGGTAGCGGGAACCTCAACAGGATTGCCTGAGATTGGCGAGCCGATCAAAGCGATGTTCCCGTTCCGAGAAGAAGCATTGGTGTTTGGGTGTCTGAACAGTATCTCGTTGTTGCAGGGTGACCCCGGTGACGAAAACAGTAACTCAACAATAACGAGTATCAGCAGGGACATAGGGATCATTGGACCTGATGCGTGGGCGCACGGGCCTAACCGCAGTTTGTTCTTCTTTGGTACAAATGGCTTGTACTACCTCTCGCCTAACGAGTTCAACGTCAGCCAAACAAACCGATTGTCAGTTGGCCGCATGGACCGCGAATTTGCGTCAATCGACCTTGCAAAGTTTGATGTAAAACTTGTGTACGATTATTACTTGTACGGCTTGCACATATTCATGTCGCCCAAACAAACTGCTTCGGGTAGCACGAAACATTATTTTTACGACGAGCGGTCGCAAGCAATGTGGCCAATGGAATATCCAGAAAGCGTTGGGCCTGCGGCATGCGCCTACTACCCCGACCCGTCACCAGCAAACCGCCGTGTTCTTCTTGGTGGCTACGACGGTCACATCAGATACTTTGACCCACTAGCAACAAGCGACGACGGGGCCGCCATTGACAGTTACGTTTGGATTGGACCATTCCAAGTTGGGCCGGTGACTGAATCCAAAGTTATGAGAATTGCCGCAGTCCTAGACGCTCAATCCCCAAACATAAATTGGGGCATTTACGTTGGCGACACCGCAGAGGAAGCCAAGTCGTCCACGCCTGTTGTAACTGGCGAATGGAAATCAGGACGAAACTTGTGGAAACATGTGCGGGCTAGGGGCCAGAACATTTACGTTAAGATATTTAGCAACACGTCAACCGCGTTGCCGTGGTCACTCGAAAACATTACTGCCACGCTCGCGGTCGCGGGCCGCGTTCGTGAAAGGAACTAGTCATGGGATTTTTTAGCTCTCAAGAAACACAGCCAAACTTCTGGTATTACAACCGCGAAGGCGCTCAGCAAGAGGAAAGTGAAGCGTTCTACGGACAAGTAGAAGCCTACACGACGTACACAAACCAGTTGTGGGACCAGTGGTCAAACTACGCAAGCATGGCATCAAAGTACATAGAAACACTCGGTGCTTCCACGGACAGTAAATACAACTTGATGAAAACCAACTTGACTACTGACTATGAAGATAGAAAGCAGAATATCAACGAGCGGTTCGACGAAGTTAAAAAAACCAAATACCGTGACATGTCTAGACGCGGTTTAGCGACAACAACTCGCGGTCAATTTGACCGTGCGTACTCTGAGCAGCAAGAAGAATCGCAATCTGACCTTGAAGAAAACCGAACGCAAGCAATGCAAACTCTTGAAGCACAGAAAGCAGCATGGGATGAGCAACTGGCGGCAAGAGAGTTTGAGGTAGGCAGTCAACTTGAAGGCATGAAGCCGTTGATGATGGACCCCGGCCCAATGATGAAACTTGAATACCAACGACGCATGCGGCAGATTGGCGAAGCGGGAGCGGAGCAAGATTTGGTGACCGGCGAAAACCCCGGTTGGGGCAGCACGTTGTTGCAACTTGGTGGCGCTGCCGCTGGTGCTGCGGTTGGAGGGCCATCAGGAATGATGATCGGTTCATCGATGGGCCAAGCAGTGGGCGGTGGTCTTGAGGGTGCGTTTGGTGAATCGTCGTACTACAGAAACCAAGGCATGAATCAAATGATGCAGGGCGGCATGTCATCGATGATGATGGGGTTTAGCCCAAACGCTGATTGGAGCTTTGATAAAGGCCAGCAATATGGCCAAGATCCATTTGGTAGCGGCAGTTGGATGAACTACGACAACTACCAAACACAATCAAATAACTTTAATCAGTTTCAGAATCTTTACCAAAGTATGGGCTACTGACCAGCAGTCGCTAGTTGTTACGCTTTGAAAGAAAGAACACAATGTCACAGTCAGCACCAGACCCGTTTGCACTTGTCAAACTAGAAATGTCAAACGCACAGCAGCAGCACCAGCGTACACTGGGCATGCTGGAGCGTTCACGCCAAGACAAAGCGATAGCCTACAAGCAACTGCAAGACAGTCGCATTCGCAACGACACTTTTTACATGAACACACAAGGAAGGCTCGACAAGTCTTTCTACGAAAACTACGCAAGAACAATTGGCGAGATGTCGTTTGGTGCATTTAACGCGGACGTGCGTGCAACACGGGCAGCAAGTACGCCACCATTGTTTATGTTTGACGACAAAGACGTTGTTCAAAATCCAAACGGGCAAAGCATATTCGACACGGCTGGGCCGGGAGCAATGAACGCACAGCCGGGAACTGCTGCCCCGCCGCCTGCAAAGCCAACGCCAAAGACGGGCGAGGTTGGTGGTCCTACTGGACCGCCAGAAAAGCCGCTGCCCGAAACCGTGGCAAGGCCAAAGAGCGACGCTGAAGAACTAACTCCACAGCAACAACGAGTCCAACAAGTAAGAACAAAGTCGTCGCAATCGCAACAGTCGCAGCCATCGGCTGCAAGAGCGCCACGTTTAAATCTCAACGCGGTTCACGTTGATCCTGTTACGGGTCAGATGTACGGCAACATCAAGGGACACTTTGTCCCGATGGACAACGCCGCTTGGAGTGTGTTGCAAAATTGGCAACGCTCGTCGATTGCGTCTTATCAAGCCGAGACAAGTCGATACAGAGCAAACTCACTGCGTCGCTCGGTTAACGCTCAGGACAGTCTGCTCGGTGCTTTGACAAGCAACTCAAATCGAGGAATGTTGGCAGAACTTGTGGCCAGCAACCCCGGCTTCCCTGAGATTGGCATCGGCATGCTTGGACGAGCAGCAGAAATATTTAACGTAGATACGAAATCTTACAAACGGCACTTGGGTGAGTTGGCTGCTGCGTACCAAGCGGGCAACATGGAGATGTTCCGATCTGCTATGGCTGTCCTCGAAGGAGAGATGTACGACACGCAGAAAGAAAAGATCGACAAGAAACTCAAAGTTGTAAACAGCCAAATTTCTACGGCGCGTAATCAATACAATGAGGGTGGCGACAAATCGTTGATGTCAGACATTGCCAAACTTGAATCAGAACGCCGTAGACTTACTAACGAATCAATGTCGTTGGTACACCCGTCAGACACAAGGCCAATGCATCTTCCTACAAACGAAAACCCCAACAAACCAAGCACGCCAGCAGGTGCTGTTAGCAGCAACACGCTTGATACTTGGCTGTTTGAAAACCAACTCGATTATCGTGAAGCGGGTGATTTGATTAGGGCTGAGTTGCAATCGCCGCAAGAAGAAGCCCCCCTGCTGCAAAGTTACGTTGACGCGATGCGTGCAAGATTTGAAAGCAGCGGCCTAGATGTTCGTGGAACTGACACACAGTTTTACACTTACGCCGCCAAGCAATTCGGAATTAACGCAGGGTTTAAAGATCCAATTACGGCGACGTTGCCACCACAAATGCGGCCACCACCTTCAGGTGCAAACGGAGAAATGGGTGCGGCAACACCGCCACTTATCACAAGTGCTGGCGAAGTAGACTTGGTCGTACTTCAGGATCTCAGGGACGAATACGAGCAGTCATTAAACGGCGAAGAGAAGTCTGAAGAAACTTGGAATTCGTTTCTTAAAAGCAAGAACATCTTAAACTGAGTTGAAACACAATGACGCAACTTGATCTATCGTTTGATTCTGTGTTTGGCAACCAGCCTGCTGCTGCGCCCAAGAACAACATTGATTTGTCGTTCGATTCGGTGTTTGGTAATGCACCGTATGGGTATCGCGTAGACGGCACGCCAAAGGGCGAAGGTTGGCTTGGTCTGATTCCGATGAATGACGGCAGGCAAATGTCTGAGTTGTCAGTTGGTGTTGAGTTTGACGGCAAAGAGACACTGATACCTGCAATTGTTCCCGGTCTTAGCGACGAACAAATTGACTACTTGAAGGCTGGTGGTGATCCTCGTGAAAATCGCGAGATTATGCAGATGGCTCAAGACCACGCCATGCAACGTATGCGTGCGGGCAAGGGTCCATTTGCTGATGCAGATTATGAAAAGCCAAAGCCTAGTTTTCTTGACCGCGATAAGGAACGATTTGACATAGGTCGCGGCGTTATGCGTCAGGCCCAAGAGTACCTCGACAGCGGCAAGCCTATCGAAAACATAGACGAAGACATCTTGTCATTCATGTTAAGCGACGACTCGCGCGGAGAGTATGTATTGGAAGAAAAGCAGTACAACGATTTGCGTCAGGCGTTGCAGGATCGTCAGTCAGAAGAGTTGGGTACGTTTAGCGGGATAATTTCAGAAGTAACTGATCAACTAAAACGCCCGGCTCGTGGGCTTATAGAAACGATTGCATCGACGCCGCAGTCGATGGGTCGTGCGTACGAAACTTTTCGCGAAACAGCAATGGGGCTTGTCGATACAGACACATCTCTCGGTCAAGCAATAGACATTGTCTCACGTCAAATGCTCAACGAACAAACTGGAAAGATGATCAAAGGCGGTGAAGCGTTGGATGACGTTTCGCGTGAGTTGCTAGAAACAGAATTGTTTGTTAACAAGGCAGCGGAAATCAATTTAAGTTTAACTGATTGGCGAACGTGGGCATACACAGTAGGCAAAGGCATTGGTCAAATGGCGGCGATGATTGTTGCAGGCGCAACGGCTGGACCCGCTGGAGTAGCAATTATTGGTTACGGCATGGGGGCAGATCAGATATACGACGGTGTGTACGACGTGCTTGGAAAAGCAGAGGGCATGCCAGAAGCAGAGCGTGACAGAATTGCAAGAGAGTACGCTTTGGTCGGTGGTTCAATTAGTGCCGTACTTGAGATGGCTGGTATCGAAAAAGTCTTGGGCCGTATCGGCAAGAACAAGACAACGCTTGGCCAATACTTCAAGGACATCGCAGTCGCTTCGATGGCGGAAGGTCTGACAGAGGCGGCACAGACTTCTCTTGAGCAGACGCTCAACTACATGGCCGACGAAACCATACCGATGGACGATCGTGTCAACATAGCCACCAAGTTTGTCGAGAACATGTTTACGTCTGAGACAGCGTTGGCCGCTGGTACAGGAGCGATTGTCGGCGGCGGTGCGGTTGCAGTTGGATCGCCGGTTACGTCGAGAATTGACGAGAAGAAACTACGCAAGAAGTTTGTTGAGCCGTACGTTCGTGACAGGCAGCCTGAGCCGGAGCAGATTGAGATTGAAGGCCAGCCATACATACGTCAGGAGTCAACCGGCAACCTTATCCCCGCGACCCTAGAAAACATTGTTCAGGAACGTGAGGCCCAGCGTGCGACAATTGAAGAAGACTTGCAGACGAAGGAGGCCGAAGACATTGAGGACATTGAGGCCACCGGCGAGAAATTTGTTGTTGTCCGCGATGGCGAAATAGTTGGCGAGTTTGATCCCGCTGGCAGCGATGAGTTAAATGAGAGCCTGCGTGCCTCTGGTCGCGACCCAGATGAGACCGACATGCAGGACTTTGCATTCGATGAGGCTGAACGTGTGGCCGCCGTAGAGGGCGGAGAGGTCATGGTGGAGAGTGAGTACCTCAGAGACACCCGAGAGCAGCAAGCCGCTGAGAGGCGAAGTACGCTCGCTGAGACGGACCCTGAGTTAATCGAGTTGACACCCGCAGAACAATCGCTGCAAGTGATCGATCGTGCGGCGACTGCTGAAAGTAAAAACAACGTACAGCACACCAGCCGAGTGATGACCACGCGGGAGTCATCGCCAGCAGCCAGAAAAATACAAGCAATTGGTGAGAAGGCTGGACTTGAAGTTGTAGTTATTGAAACCCAAACCAGTGATGGATCGGTTGCTGAATTCCCGGCGGTCATTGACCCAAATAACTCACGACGTATATTTGTAAGTGACTCGGGTTCACAACGTGACATGCTTGAACTTGTGTTTGGTCACGAATTGTTTCACACGCTGGAAAAAGAAAACCCTGACTTGTACGACGCACTGATATCTCAGTTGCCGTCTAAATTTAGGCAAGCCCTTGCTAGATACAGCGAGACTGGTTTGCTTGGATCTGACCCCTCGGTAAGCAAACTATTGTCAGAAGGATTTGCGCAGTTAACGCAAGACAGCCTGCTCGGCCTCGGGACCGAGTCTCTGTTCGACGGTGATGCCACGAAGATCCAAAGGTTCAAGGACTTCGTGCGACGCATGATGGTCAAGTTAGGCATGCGAGGCAAGTGGGCCAAGGACGTGTTGAACGTCATGGAGCAGATTGCCGGTGGCGTTGACCTTGCCGACATTGGCCTGACCAAGAAACAAGAGAGCCGAGTTGATCGACTCAGGCGTGACGCAGAGAGAAACAAGCCTAAACAACCTAGACAAACACGACAGCCCGAACAAACTCAACAGCCGCCGCAAACTGCTGTGCAAACTGAAGGTGAGCCAGTTGCACAAGAGCCAACCGCACAAGATCCAGTTGTAATTAATTACGAAGATACTAAGGGCGACGTTGGAAGTGATGTAGAGGTTGAGCCTAAGGATTACTATCCAAACGCAAATGTTGGCGACAACATACATGTGTATGACATAGACGGCAATAGAAGAACTGCCAGAGTTGCAGCAATTTCTGATGCTGGAAGTATGAAAGTTGAATTTGTAAATTCAGCCGGAGAGGTTGTAACTGAAGCACTTGTTGGACTCAGTGCAATCGCTAGTCCCATCAACCCTAAAAGTTCAGAATTTGAAATTGTTCATATTAGTGGTAGTGGTCAACTACGCGGGTTTGAAGGCAGAAGAATAGAAAGTTTGTCTGACCGTGAATTAGAATTCGTTGAAGGTCTTGCAATCGACCACCTTAAAAATTTAGATTCTACAGCAGTCGATATGAGTCCAATACAAATTAAACAAGGACTAAATGACGCAGGAGAATCTCCAGTTTTGAAAACTCGTGCGTTGATGACTGCTGTTAAAGCAGAAATTGCACGTCGCCAAGAGACGGCAGAAACACAAGCACAGCCGCAGCCTGATACTGCCCCGGTCGCAGGCGTTACTCAGGAGGACATTGACGCAGAGCCTGACCCGACCGTGCAGTTTGCTGCCGCTCCTCCTGTCCAGTCGCCTGAGTTCCGCCGGTGGTTTAAGAACTCAAAGGTAGTAGATAATCAGGGCAAACCGCAGGTTGTTTACCACGGCACTAAGCGTGAATTCTCCAAGTTTGAGTCTAGGTTTCCTGAACTCAAACTTTTGTTCTTTACTGAAGATTCCAAGTTCGCATCTGATTGGATGGATGGGCAGGGTGGTGTGAGGCAGGCTTCTGACGAAGTTATTTCAGAAGCCAACGAAATGCGAGCATACGAAAGGCAGTTGTATGACGAGTTGGGCATTAGAGATATTGATCCTAGCACTGATGCCGGTCTTGCAGCATTCGATCAAATCCAGCAAACAATCAAAGATCGCATGACAGAGCGATTTGGATTTGAATCGGCAAGCAGGTACAAAGACGTAGGTGGCACTCGTGTTATGCCTGTTTACTTGTCGGTACAAAAGTTGTTTGACCCTCGCAAGCATTGGAATTCAATCGAACTTGAATCAAACAGTCCGCAATACATTGAAGCCGCTAAACGTGGAACATGGATCGTTTACGAAAACGAAAACACTATCGACCAAATCAAAGCACTTGGTTACGACGGAATACGTTTAGCAGAGTCTACTTTGGAAGACGCACCGCTAAACACAATTGCGGTATTTGACCCGACTCAAATAAAGTCAGCCACTGCCAACGTCGGAACCTACGACCCAAGTAACCCTGACATCCAGTTTGCTGCTAGGCGTAAAGACGAACTAGAAATACAATTTGCAGCCAAGCCGCCAAACGCACCAAATGAACGAGTGCGATCTCTAGCACGCGGCTACATGAATTCCGTTGGAATGAACTATGAAGAGCGGGCTGGTGAATATGTTGAGATTGATCCAGTAGTAGGAATGCAAATTGCAGACGCATTTGACGCAATGCAACATTCGCCAACCGACCCTGCGGTAATTGAATCGTACAACGCGCTTAAGAAAGAAACGCTTGACCAGTATGACTATCTGATTGCAAACGGTGTACAACTAATACCGTGGGCTGGAAAAGGTGAGCCGTATCCATTCCCAAATGGCAGCAAGTTAATGGCTGAAGATGTACAGGCAAACGAGCGTCTGTATTACTTCAAAACAATTAATCCTGAAGAAGAAGTATCGTTTGGTCAGGGCGAAGGCGTGCAAGGTAATCCGTTGTTGGATGATGTGGGCCGTCCAGTTCGCGACTCTGTTGGAAACATGCACAGCCAAACGTATAACGACCTATTCAGAGCAGTGCATGATTACTTTGGTCACTCTAAAGAAGGTTACGGGTTTGGTCCGCGTGGAGAAGAAAACGCATGGGTAGTGCATTCGCGTATGTACAGTTCACTCGCACGTCGTTCGATGACAACGGAAACGCGAGGACAGAACAACTGGGTCAATTGGAACAAGGATTATGGCCAAAGGCTTGATGGCACTCCAATCGTTCGCGGGGACGAAGATTACATACCGCTTGCAGACAGGCCATATGCAGAACAAAAAATTGGTTTGTTGCCTAAAGAATATGTTCAGTTTGCTGCTCGCGTAGAACGAGGCACGTTGCCATTGGGCAGCAAGTCTGATGCAACGCCGCGAACATACAGATTGCGTCACATAAGCAAAGAAGACAGAACAGATGTTGGTTTGTCATTAGAATACGCGGGAAGTTCTACAGCCAACCGAGACGAAAGACAGCGATATCAATCTGATCCTAGCGATCGCGAGTTGCATTTCTACACGGAAAAAGCTCAGGCTGAATACATCGTGCTTACCAATAACAAGGTGTCGCATGATGTTGAAACAGAACTGCGTATTTTGAGATTCGGTTCGCCTGAACACGCAAGTATGTTTAACAAACTTGTAGAAAGGCGACAGAAAACCAACGCATGGGGAATTGCAGACAACCGAAGATACTTTCAAGAACTAAAACGAGAGGCGATTGCAGAAGGCTACGACGCTGTTGAAAACCCTATGATTGGACACGTCGTTGTGCTACGCGACGTGGCAGCCTCAGACATAGTAAACGCTCAGACGCTTGATAGTGATCTAAAAAACCAACTGGCTCAGAACGTACAGTTTGCAGCGAGAAAGCAAGAACAAGTTTCAGAAAAACGATTGTCTTTAAGTAACGCTAGAGAAGTAATACCTACGGGCGGCAAAAAAGAAAAAAAGACGGTTACTGTTAAAGATGCAGCAGCCGCCATCATGCGGCCTCGTACAGATTACAAAGACGAAAAGCAATTCAACGCGGCGGTTGACCGTGCCGTTCGTATGGTTGAACTTCAACTTGATCAAGAACAAAGTGGGTTAGGTTGGTACAACAAAGACATTGTCAGCGCGTGGGTTGAAACATCCAAAGTTTATCCTGAACTCGCAGATCCTAAACGCCACATTGAAAAACAAGTTTTCTTGTCGATTGCAGCGGTTCTCTCAAACGGGCAGCAAGCCCCTGCTAATTGGCAAGACGCGGCTTACGCATATGGAGAATACAAAAAGACAGGTCGCATACCAAAGAGACGCGAGGCGGGGACACTTTATGGAACACGAGGCAACACAATTGCACAGCAATTCTCTGCACTCGAACATATGTTCGATGTAATGGGAGAAGCCAACACCGCAATATGGTTGACCTCACAGAAAACAGTTGACGAGATGCGATCAATACGTCGCGGTGCTGCAAAAGACCCACGTCTTGCAGACAGTAGTTTTAAAAACGACGCGATGTATAAAGAGTCTCGGACCATGTCTATTGCGGGTCGCAAGAACGTAACCAAATACGGCGCTTATGTGCTTGGTGAAAAGATTGGTCCGTTTTTCTTGAATCTAAATGGCATAGACGAAACTACAATTGACGTGTGGGCAATGCGTACGTTTGGCAGAGAGTTCGGAATTCTCTTAGATAATCCATCAAAAGAAACTGGTGTGCATGACGCACCGACAGGCATCGAAAGGCCGTACGCCAAACGGTTTTTTGAAGAGATAGGAAAACGACTTGGAATCAAAGAACAAGATGCGCAAGCAGTCGCTTGGTTTGCAGAAAAAGAACTCTACCTCGCAGCCGGAGTCAAGTCAGCAAAGACTTGGTACTTCAGCGACGGAGCAAGAAAATTCGTTAAATCACCCAGTGGGCAGAGCAGCGTGCGAACGGCTGCACCGACTGTTGGAGCAGGAAGTTCAATCCAGTTCGCAGCCCGACGTTCCCTCACAAAGAAAGAAAAAACCCGTTGGCTGACTGGTCAGGTCAAAGATCCTGAACTTCTTGAGATGCAGGCTAAGTACAGGTCTGCTAGTCCGATTGCGAAAGAAGCCTACCGCGAGGGCCGACGTGAAGCCAAGGCCGAGGCTAAGGAAAAACGCGAGGTCTACACGACTGCGGCCAAGGGTATCTTAGAGGTCGCACGCAATCGGCAGAGAAAACTCAAGTCAGGCTTTAAAGACATCGAGAAGATGCGTCGCGAGTTGCGTCAGTTGATGCAGAAGGTGTTGTCGCCGAAAGATCGTGGTCGCTACCTCGGGATGCTTGACGACGTGCGAACCGAAGCCAAAATGAAAGCCGCTTTGCAGCGAATTATCAATAAGGCGGCTAAGTCTGGATGGTCGGACGAGGTTGACAGATACAGGCGTGCAGTCAGACGTGTTGGTCGTCACAAGAACATTCCTGACTCGGTAGGCAAAGAACTGGAAGAGTTGGTTGAGCGTGGCAAACAGCAAAGCACCGAGAAGGTTGCCATCAAGTCTGGCCCGGACACCGGCAAACTAACTACACGCAAGAAAAACATTGGCGGCGTGAAGGCTAACGTCGAGGCAACTACCGACTTGGTAAAGACAACCGACGAGATACTAGAGAAATTGCTGGCTGCACTCGAAAACAAACGAGTCACCAAAGAAGGTCGCGGTGTAATGATTGGCATAGCGATTGACGCGATTGTCGAAGATTTGCGGGCAGGTGCAAATCCGCTTAAACGATCAATAAAAGTGAGAGGCAAAAAGGGAGACGCAACTACTGCGCAAAATGAAATTAAAACCGGCAAGTTTATGACCGCGTTGTTGTGGCACAGACAAATCCCCAACATCATCAAAGTAATTACTCGTGATCCAAACGGTAACGGGGTATTTCACAAGTTGTTTGTTGATGACATGCGTGCTGCTGAATCTAACATGGAGTTGCGAAAGCAGCAGATAATCGCAGAACTAGAAGAAGCAGCGAAACTTGCTGGTTTCAAGAGCCTTGAAGACGCAAGCGTACGACTTGACGCTTCTCACGGTATTGGGCTGGCTAACCCGTTAATCGAAATAACGCTTGGCGGAAAAAAAGTACAACTGCTCGAAGGCGAGTTGTTGCACTTGGCGTTAATGGACGCCGGTACTGTTGAGCAGATAATTTACGACAACGTGCCGCTGAAAATTGCAAGGGCTGGTGATTCTGCTATTGCGTTCCAGAATGTAACAGACCAAGAGTACACAGAAGCAATCAAGAAACTAGACCCAAAGGTTCTGGCTTATGGTCAATACTTGAAAGACAAAATCAATTCGCTGTCCTCTGAAATGCAACAAGCGTTGCGAAAGTTGCAGGGCTACGACGCGGAAATGATTCCTGATTACTACCCAGTTTCACGCGACCTTTCGGAAACTAAATTTGGTTCTGAAGTTGACATGGACAACATGCTTAGGGGTAAGACTGGAGTTGGGCAGTCAGCAATTTTGTTTGCAGAGAATTCAGGCCAGACAAGGTCGCGTGTTAAAAACAAGAACGCAATCTTTGTCAAGCCTGCTACCAACGTGTTTAGCCAGAACATTGATTCGACGTTGCGAATTATCTACATGGCGGAGCCTATACGCAATGCCGACGCCATTTCTCGCGACCCTCGGGTCAAGCAAGAGATAACAAGCCGCCACGGTACTCGGGTATACAAAGCTCTGCGTCAGTACCTTGCAGAAGCGTCAGGCATCAACGAGCATCAGGCTGGCGGACTTGGCACGTTCTTTAGATGGATGACTAGTAACCTCGCTGGGTCATACATTGCCTTGAACCCAAGCACGATGCTTATTCAGTTCTCTGGTATTCCACGCTTGTACGGTCGTGTCAATATGCTTGACATTACCAAGGGCATCACTTGGGCCACGGCAAACATCAAACAACTTGGTTCTATCATGGAGCAACATGGTTACTTTGCTGACCGTTGGTCGCGTTCTACAATTACACGATTCGGCCCACAACAATACAGTGGGCTTGTGCCGGTCAACAAGGATGGTTTCATGCGTGGCGTGACCGACGCCTTGGTGTCGTTGACAAGAATGGATATGAAATCTTTTAACAAGTCGTGGCGATCAGCAAACGATTCGATTCAAGTCCTTGACGCGATCGACAAGTTTATATGTGGCGTTGCGTACGGTGCGAACTTGGCAAAGGCCAAACGTGAGTCTCCACAGTTGTCGGAGGCAAACTTGCAAGAACGTGCCTTGGAGGGTGCGGTTCTGGACATACGCGAAACTCAGAACAGTAGTAGTCGTTTGGACCTCTCGGTGTCTGCATCTGATTGGCGCAGGTCACCAGCGGGTGAAGCGTTCCTCCTGTTCTCGTCAGACAGGTTCACGCTCTTGAATCGTCTTGCACACGGCAAGCGTTTGCTGCAAGAAGGAAACAAGGCCGAAGGCGCTCGCATCATTATGGGTTCGATGATGTCGATGGCGGCAGAAGTCCCCATACGTCAGGCGTACTGGACGATGATCACCGCTGGGGTGTTTGCGTTGTTTGGCGGAGAAGACGACGACCGCAAAAAGGCCGAGCGCGCCCAGAAGGCGGAAGAGGTCTGGTACACCAACATTGTGAGATCGTTCGTAGGCATGAGTCCAATCTTCGGCGGCCTGTTTGAAACAGGTGCGTCAATGTTTATGGACAAGATGTACTCGGACGCTTTCTTGAGTTCAGCAGCGGGCGACGCTGTCGCCAACATCGCGAGAAACGGCAAGCGGGCAACGAGCGAATTTATGAAACTGACTGACGAAGAACAGGAGTTCGCAGTTGAAGTGGCTATCTCCAGCACCGTCAACATGCTCAGTCAAATTGCAGCCCTAACCACCGGCAACCCGTTGCACCCAATCGTCAACAAACTTATGCGTGGCTGGGCCGGGAACGGCAACGACCCTGTTGGCGACCTGAACAAACTCGACACCTACTACAGCGGTGTTGAAGAGTTGACCGACGAGCAACGTGAAAACGCAGACGAAGTCAAGCGTGAGAACAAGGGCATCAAGAGACAAGCCAGCAGAATACGCAGCCAAATAAAAGCCCTGCGTGTTCGTGCCGCTGCGGGCGAAAGCATCGAGGCTGAGATGCGTGGGTTGCAAGTTCGCATGGCCGAGTTGGAGTTGCGGTCGATGAAGATACTCGGATACGACACAGAAGACTTGCAAGAGTACGCCGACGAGAAGGGCATCAGTCTCGAACAATGAAACAGTGGTGCGGGGGTCGCACATAAAACATAGGTGAAATGTCATGGACGACAGATCATTCGTAGCGTTTAGTTGTTTGCACGCACCGTTGCACGACCGAGAAGCGGTGGCTTGGCTTATTGAATTGATTGCTAAGGAGCAGCCCGATGTTGTCGTCAACCTTGGCGACGGTCACGAGATGGACTGGGCCTCGAAGTGGGACTCGGAGTCGGAGTGTTCCGCACTCGAAGAGTACGAGTCGCACAACGAGATCATGAAGGAGATCCGACTGGCAGCCCCTGATGCTCGTCGAGTTTTTCTTCCCGGCAATCACGAGTGGCGATTGTTTAAACCGCAGGTTCCCGAACAGATTCGATCTGCGTTGCACTGGAAACAACACGAGCCAGAGTTGCGTGACCACTGGGAACACCCGGTGCAGTACCTGAACTGTCGTCACCGTGGTGTGTTCCGACTTGGTCAGGTTGTGTTCAACCACGGGTTCGCGGTGTCGGCGTCCAGTGTCAAGAAGGAAACATGCACGCTCACCCGCGAGTGGGGGCTGTACGTTCACGGTCACCTGCATCGTGCGACGCAGCCGGGTCCACCGGAGCGTGTGCAGATGACGGCGAACTGGTTAGGAAACTGGTGGCGAGCGAACCCCGGTTGTCTTCGAGACTTAAAACCTGCGTACATGGGGATGCTTGATTCCTCGTCATGGTCGCAGGGCGCAGTCATCGGTCGTGCGCAAATGATCAAGTCACCCAGAGCGAAGCGGTGCTGGGATTGTCGCACCGAAATCTTCCGAACCTACGACGAGTGGAGCGAGCGACAGTGAACGATCACCCCGAACGTGTTGCAATGGTTGAGTGGATCGACATTGAGGACTGCACGAGTCCTGCGTGGGTTCCGCGACGTGAGGCAAAGCGTGACGCGAAGACAAGGTTCAAACCGCTGTTCAGTGTGGGCTACGTGATCTACGAGGACGACGAGCGGATCTGCTTGGCCTCGACGTGGGGGCCGGACACCAGCGGCGTGTTGAAACTGCCCAAGGGAATCTGCAAGTCCATTGTGTACCTTGATGTACATGAATGCAGTTGAACGCATACTAGAATCTACGAATACATACTAATACCCCTTGACACCTGCTAATGCATGCATTACGCTGCTCTTGTCAAATGACCAAAGGAGGCAACGACATGAAAACACAACCGAAGGTGACAGCATTGCAACGGAAACTGATTGACGCGGACAACAAACTTCGAGCCATCAACAAGTTACGAAGGGAAATGTTTCTTGAACAAGAGGCTGCCGCGAAACAGGACAAGGTTAAAGCACAGAATGCGATACGACGAGAAGCCGCACTGGAGATCCTGCGACCCCTTAAAAACAAGTTGAGATCAGGCCAGCAAGTTACAGGCGCACGCCGCTCCAGTTTTTCAATCAGCATGATTGGTCTTAAAAACACTAACAAGCCTTCATGTGATTTCGTCGTCACGAACGTGCATATTGGTCGGAAGCACTTCGGCGTTCATGTTAGGTACGAAGGAAGCCAGAAACAGCATTGGGTCAGGGTTGAGAAACTGCACGAACAGGACCACGCGCTTCACGATGGCACTCAGTGGCTGCCAGCACTAACAGACCCGAATAGGTTGCGGGAACTTGTTGAAGGAGGTGAAGCGTGAACACTGAACTGGCTATTTCTCTCGTGACGGTTGCGTTTCTCGTTGGCATGCTGATCTCGTTCGTGTGTGCGTGCAAGTACATGGAGCGTGTGTACGACGCCTGCGACCGAGTTCGACGCGAGTTCTCGAAGAGCATTGCGGAGGATCGGTACTACGTTGAGAAACTCCGCATGGAGACGAATCGCAGATACGAAGAGCATCGGAGGTCGGAGGCGAAAAAGGATTCGCAAGCATGATCGCTATCACAATTCTCACATCGCTCGCCATCATATTCATGCTTGCTTGGATGGTCGCGAGCGTCAGGGAGTCTCAGAGATGAGTTACCAGATCAAGCAGTTTGACCTGCACATCGAGTGCGACACGATCGCATTTTCAGCACGGCCTCAGGGTGAGGTCGCAAAGATACTCAGAGAGTTGGCTCAACGACTCGACGAGATGAATGAGTTGAGGGACGGCTCGCAGTTCGTCCTTCAGGACACGCACAACTGTAAGGTCGGTTGTGCAACGTGGGATGACTTTTCAACGGAGGCAACGGATGTCACAAACAGAGACATTGACAGGAGAGGTGAGGGGGATGCCAGCACAGGCGTACCACGACTCACTCGGGGTTTCATCGACAGCGCTCAGGAGCGTTCTGAAGTGCGACCAATTGGCGAGGCATCGGGAGATGTACCCGCTGAACACGAAGGCGTTGACGTTCGGCGAGGCCGTACACACGGCGGTGCTGGAGCCAGCCACGTACCGGCGACGCTACGGATTGATGACCGAAAGTGGAAACACCAAAGCAGGCCGCGAGCAGAAGGCTGGGTTCCTCAGACTCAACAAGGAAGTTCTCAGCAAGGGTGACGCAGAGGCGTGCGGTGGTATCGCGATCAGCGTCAGGCAGCACCCGGCGGCAGGTCGGCTGCTTGACACGAAGCAGTATTTCGCGCGAGTCGAGAGTAGTTTCTACGGAAAGCACGAGCCTACAGGATTGGTCACGAGGTGCAGGTGCGACCTGATCGTTACCGGCGGCGACAACGATCGCATCGTTGACCTGAAGACAACCGAGGACGCGAGCGAGGAGTCGTTCATGCGATCGGTCGTCAAGTACGGTTACCACATTCAGGCTGCGTACTATCGCGGTATCGTGGAGCAGTTACTTGGGGTCCGGCTGCCGTTCTACTTCGTCGCGGTAGAGAAGAAGGCTCCGTATCTCGTGCAGGTATTTGAACTGGACGAGGAGGCAATGAGGATTGGATTTGACGAGGCGCAGTACGCCCTGAAGTTGTACGACGATTATCGAGGCAAGCCCGCTGGCCCGATGCACAACGGATACAGCGCGGCAATCAACAAACTCTCGCTGCCACTCTGGTACGGCGGGAATAAGGAGGCAACAGATGTCTGAACTAGTAGTGCATGGAACAAATGAAATGTCAGTGCGGGACGTGTCGGAGATATTCGCGAAGTCGGGAATGTTCGACTCGGCACAGTCCGCAGTGCAGGTGGCAGCGAAGTTGATCGTCGGTCGAGGTCTTGGAATGAACGACTACGACTCGATGCAGTTCAACATCATCAAGGGTAAGGTCAACCTGAACGCGAACATGATGGCCGCTGCCGTCAAGCGAAGTGGCAAGTACAACTACAAGGTGATCGCACACGACGAGAACCAGTGCGTGATCGAGTTCTTCGAGAACTGGGGCGAAGGCTGGCAGGCGATGGGGACCGAGTCGTTCACGATGGAGGACGCGACGCGGGCCGGACTTGGCGGCATGAACTGGAAGAAGTACCCTCGCCCGATGTTGTTCGCTCGTGCGATCAGTGCGGGGTACAGGAAGTTCTGCCCAGACGCGTTCGGGATGGCAGCGATCTACGTTGAGGAGCGTGGCGAAACCGAGATCCCAAGCAGCGAGCCGATCGCCGATGCCGAGGTGGTGGAGACCTCAATCGAGTCCCAGTACGAGGACAACTACGATCGACTGAAGCAGATGTGCGCTGACTACGAGTCACGAACCGGGAAGAATGTTTCCACTGGAATGTGCGGATACTTTGGCGTCGAGTGTATCGACGACATGAAGGCCGACTCTGTGCCTGCCGCGATCGACATGATGAATACCAAACTGAAAGGAATTGATTCAGATGCCTGAAGAGAAAACAAGCATAGGACTGTGGAAAAACGAGAGCCAGAACGCGAAGGCTCCACAGATGACAGGCCAGTTGACGTGTCCCTGTTGTGACAAGGAGTTGAGGGTTGCCGTGTGGACGCAGGAAGTACAGGAGGGAAAGCCACTGCTCTCGGGGCAAGTCGAGCCAAAGGTCAAGCCTGAGTCCTCGTCTTCTTCTGGTGGTGGTTCTCTTGACGATGTTATGAACGCGGTCACGCCAGACGCGATTACACCGGAAAACATTCCGTTTTAGGAGGTGATGAATGTCAGCGATGCTAGATATCTACAAAGTCTCTGAACGCTACGGAGTCAACAAGGACACGATCCGACGTTGGATCAAGTCTGGTGATTTCCCTAAGCCGATCAGGGTTGGAAAGAAACTTCTCCGTTGGGACGTGGTCGATCTCGCCGCGTACGACCGTGATCGGAAAGGCGATCAGTCATGATCAGGATCATCGGATTCGATGACTATCTCGCGCCCGACGTGAAGCGGGGGAGAGTGAAGCACCCACGGTGGTTTCGCCAGAAGTGCCAACTCTCCCCAGAGGCGCAGTTGCTCCTGATGGCCGAGGGCGGCCCTGCCATGTTTGGCATCTGGTGCTTGCTTCAGGCGTGGGCGATGCGTCACCCCAAGCGGGGAGGCGTCTTCGCTTGCCTGACCGGCGAGCCGCTGACCTACGCGGAGATTGCTGCGATGATCGGTGTCCCCGGCAACGAGCATCTGGTGCGAGCGACCATAAGCCGAGTCTCGAAGATAGGTTGGATGGCAGTGGACGAAGTCCAGACATCCTCCATCGAAACTCCCGACAAACTCCCGACAAACTCCTGTCTAGAGGAGAGGAGAGGAAGAGGAGATGAGAGAGAGAGTATTTCTCCTCGTGAGTTTGATCTCTCTGAGATCCGCGAGGAAAACGCAGAGCCGCTGGACGGTAAGAAAATAGCGGAGGAGATGGTCGATTTGATGCGTCAGTGGAAGGGTTCCTCTGTGGGCCTCCTAGAAGCCCGTCTAATCGATTCCGTAGTCAAAGAGGCTACTGAGTCACCTGTGGGGGAGAACTGCCCACAGAGGACGTGTACGGCCCTCCTACGGCACGCTGTCGGCTCTGGAGTAAACTTCCAAGCATCGGGGTCTGCTGACGTGTACCTGAAGACCCTTCTGAAGCAGTGGAGAACCGATGGAAAAATTCCAGATAAAATCCCGACAAAGTCTAGAGATATCTGGGATCACACCGTGTCTTACTGACAACCAAATTGAATGGAGGCAACATGAACTACCAAACTGAGTCTTGGATGGCGTGGAGAGATCACCTTCCGAAACAGAACCGGAATCTTCGCCGTGTGATCGATAGTCTTCTTAGATCCGGAAGTGGGATGACCTGCGATGAAATCGAGGTCGAGACAACCATGTCTCATCAGTCCTGCTCCGCGACTATCACGCACGCCTGCCGTCGTGGCCTGCTCATCAAGAGCGGGCTGCGACGGCCAACCCGAACGGGATCACTCGCAATGGTCCACGTTCTCGCTGCAACACCAGAGGAGGCAACCGATGTCAGCAAACCTGAACCAGATGGGACTGTGGAGACGATCCGATGTCCCGAAGCGTCACGCACTGAAAGTAAAACCAATAACGCTCGACAGTCTGAGCAAGGACTGGAGCATCCTGCACGATCGACTCCTCACCCAGATTCGGAAGCGGGGAGCGTTGCTGATTTTCACCGGCGGCAGGGGCTGCGGAAAAACTCAGATGGCAGTCAGCCTGATAGCCCATCGCTGTTTGGATGAGGTCGTCTGCAAGTACACGACCGCAGCGGACATGTACAGGAAGCTCCGTTCATCGTTCGATGATGACAGCGAGGTCAGGCTAGACAAGCAGATGAACCTGCTCTGCGGTCGCGGTCGATTGGAGCCGTTGGACCTTCTCGTCATCGACGAGGTTCACGAGCGGAAAGCCTCCGAGTGGGAGCAGCACCGACTGACCGAGATCATCGACGCGAGGTACAACCGCGACCTGACGACGATACTCATCACGAACGAGAAGCCAGAGGAAGCGGTTGATACCCTCGGCCCCTCCATCGTTGACCGCGCGAGGGAGACGGGATCGTTCGTTCCGTTTCGGTGGGGATCGTTCCGACCGTTGATCAGGGAACAGGAAGAAGTATGAAAAGGTGCGTGCTTGTTTTTCACACCAGTGGTTCTATGCACAAGCTCAACCCAGAAAATCGAGTTCTTGGCTTGTTGGCTTTTTGAGTGCATAAGGGCGGTTTACAAATACTCGTATTGCGGCTCACGGGGTTGAAAACCC
>Ga0209337_1000279_pt1 | contig 40655 bp, 18 predicted proteins | sample LinPmetageLP53_FD_184044 | JGI IMG/M metagenome (GOLD analysis project Ga0209337, IMG submission 184044) | Marine viral communities from the Pacific Ocean - LP-53 (SPAdes) (version 2) | ecosystem: Environmental > Aquatic > Marine > Oceanic | place: Pacific Ocean | collected 2010-02-08
AGAAATGTGGAGTAGATGTAAAGTTAGGGAAGTACATTGTGGACATAAGCACAAAGAAATGCTTAATGAATACATGGGAACTAAAGTTAGATTTATACCATCTATATGTGGGAACGATGCTTGGCATAAAACACAAGGCTATGTTGGTACATTAAGATGTGGTCAGGCATTTATCTGGAATAAGAATAGAGGTCTGGAAGGGTACCTTCAAACTAATATCATGAATTATGGCTTGGAAGAGACGAAGTAGTAAAGGAAAATCTAAAGTAAAAAACGCTAAAAAATCTACATATAAGGGATTAAACTTTCAATCTAATTTAGAATTACATTGTTATAAAAAATTAGAAGAAGCTAACGTTGCTGTACAATATGAAGAAACAACATATACAATTTTTCCAGCAACTGTTTACCCACAAGCATGTTATGAAGGAACCGCTAAAAAGCTTTACAATAAAGGAAGTAAGATTAGAGCTATAACTTACACTCCTGACTTTGTAGATCCTAATGGTAAATTCATTATTGAAACTAAAGGCTATGCAAACGAGTCTTTCCCTTTAAGATGGAAACTATTTAAAAAACATCTTAAAGATACAAAACAACAATATGTACTTTTTATGCCTCGGAATAAGAAGCAAGTAGATGAAGTTGTTGAACTAATCAAACAATTATAACCAAAGGGCCCTTAACAGGGCTCTTTTTTATTAACCAATTAAACTAAAAATTATGAATTATGATGAATGGAAACTAAGTAACCCAATTGATGATAAAAGTTACGGATACAGCGTAGTAAGCGATTGCTGCGGAGCAAGAATGGATGAAGATCAAGGTCTTTGTTATGAATGTAAAGACCATTGTGAACCTATGGAAGATTATGAGTATGCAGAAAAAAGGCATGATAATTACCTAGAAGATCGTATGGATGCAGAACGAGACGAAAAATGATAAAAAACTACAAAGAATGGGTTAAAACCATAAAAGAAGGAGATCTTGTATTATCTATAGATGGGCAATGGAGTTCTCCTGTAATATTTCTGTCATGGAATGGAGACAGTTCTAGTAATGGATATAGGTCTCAACATTTATATATTCCTACTTGGAATTATATATCACAAGAACAAGTTGATAAACAATGGAACAGTGTCTATGATGATATAAAAAAGCATGGAGCTAAATCTAGCCTTTTGAATGTAACCTCAGTTAATGCTAGAGCAGAACAACGTTATTTTACATTCCCAACTGAGTTCTTATCCAAGAACCAACTTAAATTTATTAAATTAATTAACAAAATAAAAGGATATGAGTATTAAAACAATTGATAAACCTATGCAGGGCAGCGCCGGCATAGCAAAGAAAATTAACAAAGGCGCTGAGAAGATGGTATTTGACATTCTTCAATCTACACAATATTCTATGCCAGTTCAGTCTACAGTTAGAGAGTTAGTTACAAATGCATGTGACTCTCAGCGTGAGAAAGAAATAGCTATAGAAATATTAGGGGGAGAAAAAGAAGTTGAAGACTACTATATTGAACGTCACGGCGATCAGTATGAAGATAGTAATTTTGATGCAAGCTATTACAATATAGCTTCATTAGATTTTGCAGCAGAACATATAGATCTAGTGTACACTAAGAATGAAGGTGTAGGCTACTGTGACACTTTTGCAGTTACTGACTATGGTGTAGGTATTGGAGCAAGACGTTTAGAAGGTATATTGGAGCTGGGTTATTCTACGAAAAGAAATACCAGTGAGAATTTTGGCGCTTTCGGTCTAGGTGCAAAAGCTGCTCTATCAACAGGTGTAGACTTTTATACTATAGAAACTGTATACAATGGTATGAGGTTTAAATGTAATTGTTATAATTACAAAACAGACTTTATTATACCTGCGTTTAATGTGGAGTCTGGACAACAGAATCCTTTTGTTACATTTAGTGATGGATCTAAAGTATATTATGTTCCTACTGAAGCTACTAATCAAACTACTGTGTCATTTGGTGTCAAGAAACATAATCGTAGTAAGTTTGAAGAAGCTGTAGAAGAGCAATTAATGTACTTTAATAATGTTAACTTTAAAACTGTAGATAATGAAGATAATGGTTATGAAAGACAAATTGACTTTCAAGCTGGAGTTCTTTATAATTCTAAAAATCTTATAGTATCTGACTCTTATTATTTCAATAAGCCACATATTGTACTTGTTAAAGATGAGAATGCTACTACAGGTATTAACTATGGTTATATTGATTTTCGTGAACTAGAGATGGAACAGATGTATGGTTCTATTGCATTTAAATGTCCTGCAAGGCAAGTTGTTGTTGATGAGCATGGTGTAGAGACTGTATTACAAGACGGTGTAGATGTTACTCCATCTCGTGAGAAAGTTATATGGAATGAGGCTACTAAGAAATACATTAAAGGTGTAATCATGTCAGCTGCTCAAGAAGCTAGTGATATTATAGAAGAAGAGTTACAAGAAACTGACTTTCTTAAGTGGATAGATGCTTGTAGATCTATTATTACTGGTAACAGTAGTGAGAATCAAATTCTTAATAAACTTGCACGTATCATAGACACTGACGCACTAAAGCCTAAATTTACTCCTGACCCTAGGATTAAATATGGTCCAGCTAGTAAACTGTTTGAAGGTTTAATTGTTATGAAGCCTTATCAAGACAGAGGAGGTGATGGTATAAAACGTGAAGTAATTAAAGAGTGGAATGGATTTGATGCTAAACATTTTTATAAAAGAGAAGATAAATGGTCTAAATACAAAGATATGTATCTTATGGAAGATCCAGATTCTAATTATAATACACATCATGTCACTACTTACACTCTTGAAAATCTAGATGAGAAGTTTAACAGTTCTCTTGCAAAAGCTGCAGGTAACTCTGATGCTATTAATAAAATTATGAAAGAAAAGTCTAGAGTTACAGCTAAGCGTACTGCTATTCTTAAACTTATTGAATCTTCTGAGTGGTATAACAACTATGATGAAACTGAAGTTCCTGAAGACTGGCTAGACACTTATAAAGAAGCTGAAGCTGAAGAGCAAGAGAAAGCTAAGTTTTCTAATTTAACTCCTGCTGAGCGTCGTGAGATAGAAAAGCGTATGGTTGCCTACACTCTTAGATTTGATGATAGGAAAGATGATAATTTTACTATGGATAAAATAGAACCTAAAACGGTTGATATTATGAATAGTAAATATCGTACTTATTATTGTACTAAAGAAGATGAAGGTAAAATGAAACAAGCTGCTCTTCTTCTTAAGAATATTCAGCCTAATCATAGACAAGTTTATCCTAATAGTAATCTTAGTCATTGGGATAAAGGAGTTGATTATCCAGTTTTTTGGTTTGATAATCCTCCAGTTAGTATGATGAAGTGGAATTCTGATGAATACGAGTCTTGGGCTACACCTATTCAAGGATGGGATGCACCTCAACTTATACGTGTAAGCCAGAATAAAGTTAAGTTTATTACTAAAAACCCTAACGTTAGGCACATTGATGACCTACTTTTACAAACTACCGATAAAAATGAATATATTATGGATGAAACACTAGTAAATTATTATACAGCACATAAACTAAAAAGAATAAATGAATTTAAATTTATGCAAGGTTTAGGCTGTATACACGACGAGTTACAAAAAGACTATTGTGAACTGCAAGATATGAGGAATGATTTTTATTCTGAGTATGAGTATAGACGAGTGAGAGATGTAGCACCATCTATAACTGATCACATGGATAAACTATATGAGTTCCAAACGTTTTGTAATGAATGCGATGATGCAGAACTAATACAAGAAAAGTCTAAAGAGATGTTTGTCTTGTCTGATATTAGTAATGCTAGAGCTGCAAATTTAGATGTATTAACTAAATATGATAATTTAGTTGAATTTGCAGAAGAAGTTAAACCGCTTTTAGATGAGCTAGATTGTCTTAGAGAACGCCAGTGTGATATGACACCTGAGCTAGAGAAAGAAATCAGAATCTACCTAAGAGCAAAATCTCGTGAAACATGGGACTCATAACCAAGGACACCAGGAAGACGTTTAAAATACGTTTTTCTGGTAGGTCTACGGATTTTATTAGTCCTAGTTTTGGTTATGGATGTTTATACAATTGCTCATATTGTTACATGAAACGCCATAAAGCTAAGGGATTATCTATTGCTGTGAATACGGGTGATATATTGACTGAAATCAATAATCATGCGTATTTCACTCCAGTGGAGAAACCTAATCAAACACATGCAGAATTTACTACTTACGACATTAGTTGTAATGAAGATTTTGCATTACATGCTAAGTATCATGATTGGCAAAGAGTGTTTGAATTTTTCAGAGATCATCCTGTAGCTATGGCTAGTTTTGCAACTAAGTATGTAAATTCAGACTTAACTACATTTGATCCGCAAGGAAAAGTACGTGTTAGATTTAGCCTTATGCCTCAGCATAAATCAGATCTACACGAGCCAGGTACCTCTAAAATAATTGATAGGATAAAAGCTATCGATACATTTATAGATGCAGGCTATGATGTACATGTTAACTACAGCCCTATTATTGTGTATGATGGGTGGTTAGATGACTATGAAGAAATATTTGACATGATGAATAAATATGTTAAATATAAAGACCAAGTATTAGCAGAATGTATCTTTTTAACTCATAATTTTAAGAAACATGTTGTAAATTTGCAAAACCATCCTAAGACAGAAGTAGACTTGTGGGTCCTTGACAAACAAGAAGTTAAGAAGTCTCAATATGGTGGAGAAAATGTGCGATACAAACTTGGTCTTAAGTCTGAGTACATTCAAGAATTTAAAATTTTACACAATTCCAAAGTACCGTGGAATAAAATACGGTACATTTTTTAACCAATTAAATATTTAATTATGATTACAATTAATGTAATAGACGACAAAATCTGTGGTTCATATGGAGATAATCCATTCACAGTTGAGTATAGTAAAGAGCTATACGACAGAATGCAACAACTTAGCCATAAGGCTCAAGATGTAAGTACAGTAGAAGAATACAATGAAGTAATGGAAGAATTTGCTCCTTTATGTGTTGTAGACTATACTAAAACCATTGAAACACAATGTGAGTATATTCATGTTAACAAGGCTACAGGAGAATTCTTTCTTAAGCATAACGGCGTAACATCTACAATACCTATGCCACAAGCGTTAGTAGATAGGATATTTGAATCTTTAGATAAAGATTTAGACTTTATGCCTTTAGTTAAAATGTGGACTAGATGGTTGCGTAATCCAATTCTTTGGATGAAAATGAGAGATGGTAGAGGTAATGAGTTTTGTGAAAAATTCTTTAATTTTGTAAACATGCAATATGTACACCCAAAACATAAAGAAGATCTTATGGAGCAGGGCCTTACTGAAGACGCAGCAGAAAAACGTGCTATAATGTATCAAATGAAAATTACTAATGAAGGTTTACTTAATGGTTACAAAGTTTCTAGTGAAATACTCCATAAGTATGATGCCGAAACCGGTGAAGAAGTTGATCGTTATAAAAGAACGTTTAACATTGACACTGGTGAAATAGAAGGTGATGGATTCCCTGAATTTGTAGAGGATAGATTATTTGCACCATCTATGATGGGGTCAAGTGGAGACCCATTCTTCTGTGAGGGGCCTAATGGTTATTCTAAACCAGGACATTTTATTAAAGTTGGATGTACTCACAGATTAGCAGAGTGGGACCAAGTTAACGTTGATGATAATAGATCATGCGTTAAAGGTCTTCATATTGGTGGCCTTAGATATATCAATTGTTATAGTGGAGAGATTCATAACATTTTTGTAGATCCTATGCATATTGGCGCAGTGCCAGATGATACGGATGGAGCTATAAGATGTAAGCAATATTTTGTTCATTCATCCTTAGTAGGTGTGAATGGATCTATATATCATAGCTCTAGCTATGCGGCTTTGACTGATGCTGAATGGGATGCTATGAGAGCGGAAGCTGTCCAAGCAAAATCTGAGGCAAAAGCTCAGTGTGACAGAGAAGTTGCAGAGATTAATGCTTTGTAGCTAGTGTTTAATTGGTGATACGGGGGGTTAACGCCCCCCATATCTACTTTAAAAATTTTAATATGAAAACTTTATTAATAGATGGAGATAGTCTTATATACTTTGAAATGGGTAAGGAGACTTTAGAAGAAGCTTTGACTAGTTTAGATGGAAGAATACTAGAAATGTTAAATAAGTGCGAAGCTGATAATTATGCTGGATTTATGACTATAGGTAAATGTTTTAGATATGAACAAGCTAAAACTAGAAAGTATAAAGGCAATAGAAAACATGGTGATAAACCTATTATTTTTTATGCTCTAAAACAATACTTATTGCAGCATTGGAAATTTGAATATATATCTGCGTTAGAAGCAGATGATTTAGTAGCAGTGTACGGTGAAGGATTAGACGGTAATACAGTTATATGTAGTCCTGATAAAGATGTATTATATCAAGTAGAAGGTAGACATTATAATTACAGAACAGGTGAGTTTATACATACTACTCCAACTGAGGCTGATATATTTTTATGGAAACAAATGCTTATGGGAGACCCTACAGACGGGATACCAGGTATACCTAAAGTTGGGATTAAAACAGCAGAAGCATGGTTAAATAATGTACAATTACAAAAGATGCCTGAATTTGTTTTAAATAAATACATAGAAAAGTTTGGTACTTCGGAAGGAATTTCTAAATTTGCAGAGACATTCAAACTCGTATATATCTTAAAATCCTCAGAAGACGTTCTTAGGGAAACTGGCATCGAACTACCTAAATTAGTTACTAACGATGTAAATATTTAACATGTCAATAAAATGTAAAGATGTATTATTCAGCCCCGCAGGTGCCCTAGGATTTAAAATTCATGGGGGTACCAGCTCTATTGTGCCTCACTATAAAAATAATCAAATAGTTTCTTTAGAAATGCCTGAAGATTATTTTATCGCTTTAGGAGATGCTATGAAAATTAAGAAAAAACCGTATAAAGTCAATATAATTGAAAAAACAATAAAAGACGGTATTTTATCTTATACTCTTAAAACAGCAGAGCGTACAAAATGTTCGTTATTCTTGCTTCCTATGCTTGGTGGAACACGAAGATTATTTATGTTTAATAATCAATTATTAAATGCCTTTTTAGGGTATGATAAGTATGTTGATAAAATTGTATTATTATACAGATGGTCAATAGATCCTTTATTTGCCAAATTTGAACAAGCTTTAAAAAAGTTTTCTTCTTTTGAGCATTCTTTTGATCCTGATCCATACCACGTTATATTTATATTTAATATACCTGATAACCATGCTTTAGATTTTAAATATTTAAAAGCAAGTCAGTATTCTAGAATGGATGATGTTTATAAATTAAAAATTTTAGATTTTCATGGAATGGATATAGATATGGCTTTAGGACAAATATTATTTAGATCAAAAGAAAGAAGACTAGATTTAGAAAGTAAATTAGATGCAGAAATAGATGAGAAATCAGAATTATTGAGTGTATTAGACTTAGAAAAAGAAACTTTAAACTTAAAACATTATTTAAATGAAAAAAAAGAAATGCCCGGACTCGAATAGTGTAACAATGTCAGTTCCTGAAGGATTAGAATTTGACACTCCGTACAATATGCACAGTGAGCATTATTGGGATACCGAAAGAAATAAAGATTGGAAAGTTCCTGCAAGTGCAGATTTTTCTTGGCACTTAGATAAAGTTACAGAGCAAATTACAACTTTATTAAAAGAAAAAAATGCTGCTTATGGTGATAGTGCTTTAAAACCTTTAAATATTTTTAGTAAATTAGATGCGGTAGAATCTTTATGTTGTAGATTAGATGATAAGATTGCTAGAATAAGTAATAAAGGTATTAATGATCAAACAGAAGACACAGTCGATGATTTGATTGGGTATTTATTATTACTTAAGATGGCAATGGAAAGAAAATAATAAGATAAGGGGGTTGTATACCCCCTTATTTTTTTATAACAACACTGCTAATATTTTTTTTCTAGCGCCTCTTAATACCTTGCGTGTTTGTATTGATCACTAGTTTCAAATGTTTTAGCAAATGCGTTTAGTCCTGGAATCATTTTAAATGTGTAGTGGAATCTATTTGTTTTATCTCTGTTACTATCTTCACCTAGCAAATCATCTCTCATTTCATCTACTGTATTACTACTTAACTTAAACATTTCTCCACCTAGAGACAACATTGGAATACCTGTTGCTCTACCAGACTCTAAAAATTCTTGTGGTTGTGTAAATACGGCAACTTCACGGTAAGTTCTATTTACTGCTGAGTATAGTTTTCTTCCCGCCCAAGATTGTCTTATGTCTATTTTACCATCATCATCATAATCACCTCCCATTAACATAAGAAGCATCATAAAAAGTAGTGTTAGCCTCATTTCCATTAAATGTGCCTTAATATTTGCTCTTTTCATCTCTAAGAACTCTTGAAACATCTCTTCTGTTTGTTCCGGATCTTTTAACTTATCAGCAAACTCTGGATTTTCTTTATTGTTAGCAGCCCATTGTTTAAACTTAGCTCTAGCTAAATCTTCTTTTATTTTAAACTGATTAGAAAGTCCAAATGTTACAATATCCATTCCTATGCTTGCTACATCTTTTCCTAATTGACCTACATAATCTAGTAAAGCAACTTCCTTATCTAGTGCCTCTGCAGGTCCCATAACTTCGCTAAGCCCTAAATTACTCCAAGTACTTATCCAAGTACCTTCATCAAAAGTTTTTAGTATATTATCATATCTTTGTTTACCAAATCTTTCCATTGCAATTCCTGGTAGCCAAGACTTATAGTGCATCATAAATCTCATTAGTAAAGTATTGTTGTATAATGCAAGATCTTCACCAGTCATTGTACCTTTTACTTTATCACTAATACGTCTAGTTATATTACGGAATTGTCTTTCTTGTTTTTCTGTCATTCCTGGAATAGTAACATTATATCTATCTACCGCTTTATTTGATACATTTCCTGCAGTGCCTTGCCATTGAGGATTATCTTTAATTTCCATTAACTCTAAAATAGATTTAGATCCTTTTTCTAATTTATCTAATAATGTAACTTCACCTGTTTCAGGATCTAGCCCATAGTTTTGTGCAGTACTATGTATAATAGTAGCATCAATACCACGGTCAGCTGTAGATAAAAATGAAAACCATTTATCATTTGTCATGTGTCTAGTTACATAGTTAGCAGACAATCTATCTGCTCTATCTTGAGAGTCATCTCTTTGATAAATCATAAAATGCTCTGCTAACGCCCTCATTTTAGGATCAGCTGTCATAAGAGCTCCTTGAGCCTTTTTTAGATGTTTATATTTTATAAATCTACCTTTAGCAGCTTGTTGATATAGCCCAAATTGTCCTGCAAAAAATGCACCAACTGCTACTGGCATTTTTATACCAAGGGCCATCATTGAGTGATATTGTTTTAAAGCTAACATAGTTTTTAACCCACTTAACTTTCCTATTTTAAAATCTTTAGCATCTAATGTGTTACCAAAGAAATATTGATCTACGTATCCGGTAAATATATCTGCATTACCCCTAGTTTCAAATAATTTTCTGGTTGCTCCAGCTAAAGATGGGATAACATTACCAAATGCATCAGTATCTGTTTCTTTAATAACGTTGTCTTTTAAGAGTTGCTCCATAGCTAAAACTTCTGGGAGAACTTCCATTTTCATTTTGTAATCTACTGCAGCGTTAAATAATAATAATAACCCTTTACCTAAATCTCTACTTTTTAGCGATGAATCTACATTATCATTTGCATCTACAATAGGTCTAACATATAGTTTAGGGATTTTTCTAATTAATTTACCAGTGTTCTCATCTCTTAAACCTAAAGATAGATCATGTTCTCTTACCTGAAGACCTTCAAGTACAGCGTCCATACCTTGTTTGTATGTGCCATTTTGTTGGTGTTCAAGTAAATCTTTATGCACATTAGCTATAAATCCAGGGCCTAATTGCATACCAAACATTTCTTCAACTTCTCTTACTTTTGTAACATAGTATTCATAGAAATCTCTTAGCGCTGGATTAGCTTGTATATTTGTGTATTCTGATGTTATCCACTTTTCATCAGCTCTTAAGAAATACTTTCCTCCTAAAGATACAGAAGCTGTATTATAGTACTTAACTATATCATGCTGTTTATCCCATGCCAATAATTCTCTAGTAATTGCTTTAGTATTCTTCCCGTATTTTCTTTTTAAGAATTTTTCTTTATTTTTTCTATACTCTTTAAATTTATTATCATATGCTTCCTGGTCTAAAGTAGTATTTTCTTTCATCCATTTGTACTCACCTTTTTGGATAGCTCTATCTCTTCCTTCATAATACTCTGTTTGAAATTTAGATACGAAATTACCAGTTTCATTATTAATTAAAGGAGCAAAAGCCTCAATAGGATTAGATGCTGAAGATTGTTTAATAACTGCATCTTGTAATTGTTGTATTTCTGCAGCTACATTTTTTACAGCTTTTCTTTTTCCGTAGTTTAACTCGTCTACAATTTCCCACAAGTTTCTTAAGAATGGATTATTTTGTTTTGATAGAGTTACAAATGCTCCAGTCATATAATCTATACCTGGGTTATAATTTTTAATACCTTTTACACCTCTCTCTTGAGCTTTTTCAGCTACACGGTCTCTGATTTTAGTTTCAATCATAGACTGCGCATTAGTTATAGTTCTACCCATTTCTTCTTGTAGAGCTACAGTTTCTTTATATTTTTTAGGATTAGATTTTTCTAAATCTGCCATGTAATCGTCTAATATAAATAATCCTTTATAGAAAATTAAATCATTATTAAGTTCTACAAGTTCATCCATAGTCAAATAAAATGGGTTAGGATCTCCTAACTTAGTAAGCGGGTCGTTTTCTTGTATTCTTTTTTCTATATCTTTTAAATCTCTTCTTAAGCTTTTAACTACATATGCTACATCTTGATTTAATTGCAATTTACGTAATTGCCTTTCCATTCTTTCTTTAGCGGCTTTTGCTTTTTCATACGTTTCACCAACTTGAAAGTTTTTATTTCTTAATCTATCTTCAACTTGCTTTTTACGGTTTATTAATTTAACAATTAAATCATTAACTTTATCAAAGTCTGTCATTTCTTCAGCTACAGGTATTTGCTCTAAAAACTCACTAAATTTAGACCCCATTTGCACAGTAGTAATTTTGCTAGTCATACCTTTTTGAGTATCATACTTGTAACGAACATGTATTGGTACAATTCTAGATTGTCTTACTTTAGTAATTCCGTATTCATTTAATAGAGTTTGTTTATATGCTCCTAACTGAATATTATATGTATCCATTTTTATAGAGAATGGATCATTTACAATTTTATATTGACCTCCTATATACTTTACATACCCAGCTTCTATTGATGGTGAAACAAATTTATAATCATATATACCTGCACTACCATCACTATACAGTACTAATAAATCTATTGTACCTCCGGTATCAGCTCCTTTATCTATAATTAATTGCTCTGTTCTAAATATAGCTTTACCTTTTGGGTCTATAGATTTTTGTTGTTCTTTAGCTTGTTTAATAATATCTTTTATACCATTTTCTAATCTCTTAAATTGAAATTCATTAAATGGAGAGTTAGCTAAAATTTTAGATCTAGATCCTGTACCGTTAGCGTATAGTTCTACTAAGTCTTGTAAAGAAGCGTGACCTGCAGTACCTGTTTCTTTTCTAATATTTTCTGTAGCTATTCTTCTCTTTTGTTGCTCATCTGTTTCAGGTTTTTTAGCAATCTTCATATTATAAAAGTACTTTCTTACATCATCAGAAACTCTACCTTTAATTACTACACCTTCATACTTTGTACCTGGTATACCTACATAACGATCTAATTTATCACTACCAGGCTCTACAATCCACTTTTCTTTAATTCCTTGTTCTTCAGCATTAACTTGATCTATATGAAATGCTTTTTTTGTTGCATCAAACTTTTCTACAGAATCAAGCCTTGGGTCAGAAATTTTAGGAGCTTCCATTTCATAGTATTCTCCTGCCTCTAACCCTCCTATATTTTTTTCTGCTCCTAAATAATTTCCTGCAGATTCATTTAACATTATAAATGCTGCTCTAGAATATGGATCTTTTTTTACTTTAATAAAGAAATTCCTTATAGCTTGCATTACTTTTTGTAACCATGTTTGCGCTCTATCCTGTAGTGCTGGAGAATCGTTACCTTGTATATTCTTTACTAGTTGCTGTGCTATAAGTTTTCCCACAGCCTCTTTTTTCAATTTCATTTCATCTCCTTGATATGCTTCTTGGTATCTTGGATCATTTACTACGTCATCGTATATGCTGTACTTTTCTATGTTACCCATTATTGAGTTAAACAACGGATTTTTAGTAGCTTGTAATATTTCTACAAAAAAGTGAGCAGCTTCTTCAGGTAATGTATTAATGTTAGCTTTTCCAGCTACAACTTGTACTACTTTTCTAAGCATATCTGCTTTGGCAACAGCACTAATTAACTGCCCTTCTTTATTTCTGATTTCGGATACGGTTTCTACACTAATTCCAATATTATCTAAAAATTTCTGTATTGCTTGATCTACTTTTTCGTTTGCCTCTTGAAGAACTTCATTTTCCATTTGATGGTAAATGCTTTCAGGGTTTAATGCAGAACTTAGACCTAAATGTATAATATCTCCCCCAGCATCTTTAGCCACTACTGCATTTACACCTGGATATGCTTTTTCAATTTTATCAGCTATAGTTTGTGCTCCATAAGAAATATTAAGTGCCCTACCGTCAGGAGTTCTTAAATTAAATCTTTGATTAACCTCATCTAATAATTCAGATGATCTAGGATTATTAAAACTACCTAAATTTTCTGTAGCATGTTTAGTAGATTTATCTTCAGCTATAAATACCGGATCACCGTTTACATTAACAATTCTAGGCTCTCCATTAGAATCTACATCTCCTTGTTGAAACCAATTTTTAAATGTAGGTGTATAAGTTACAGCCCACTTTCTTAATGCTGCTTCTTTGTTTAATCCTAATCCAACTATACTATTAAAAAGTTTAGATGTTTTACCATTTTCTGTAGTTACTTTATCTATTTCTTGAGTTTTTGGATTTCTATATACTGTACATGCCATATTTATTATTTGCTTGTTTTACAATTGTCCTTATCTTTAAGAACATCATTTACTTCGTTAGATATTGCATCTTTACTCTTAAATAGTTGTTCTGTACCCTGTTGTCTTGTAGGGTCATAACCAAAGTCTTCCATGTAACTATCTTTACTAGAGTAATTGCTTGAATCTAAAGTTGTTGCACCGTACAAAATTACACTTTTTCCAGAAACTAACTGCTTATTGTCCTTAGCATTTTTAGCATGAGCCCAATTTCTATACCCCATAGCTAAAGCTAACTCTTCTAAACCTTCTCTACCTTTAAGTGTAATTCCAGCAGATCTTGCTTTTTTAGTGCCTTTATAAATGTCATTCATACTTAAAGCTCCTATAACTTTTAAATTTACTCTAGCGTCTCCTGTAGTTAAATACATTCCTCCAGGCATAAGAGTTTTTGCTATAATTATTGCGCTACCTACTTTGTCTAGAACTTGTTCGGCACCTTTAGGCATATCTAATATTTCTAATCCAAACTTAGAAACATTTGATTTTAACATAGAATCTTTACCAGACTCTATTAAATTCATACCATCTCCTCGTTTAGGAATTTGCTGAAATATATTTAAATTTGTGTTATTTTTAGATGGTCCTGTATTTATAAATAACTTAGTTTCATATACAGGTTTTGTGCTACTACCTATTGTTTTCATTTCTCCAGTTGGTGCGGATATTGTTACGTACTCATGTCCAGATGTATGGATTATAGTACCATCAGTAAATGCTTGTTTTCTTTTTTCACTTATTTTATAAGGTAATCTTGGAATTATTTTACCATCACCCCAAGAGTTTTGCATAAAATCTTCCCAAACAGTATCTAAATTTATATTAAAATCTTGTGCATGTCTTTCAAAATATGGTGATATTACTTTTAAAACTTCTACACTTGGTAATACTTGAAAAAATGCATTAGGAGAAAAGTGGAATCCAGATTGTAAAACACTGAACTCAATCAAATCTTTTGCTAATTCTGGTGCAATTTCTTGTAACTCAGAAAAAGAATCTGCTAATAAATCAACATCAAATGTTTGTAATTTTTTACTAAATAATTTAATATTATCTATATGATAGTTTGAATTTTTAGAATCTTGATATGATTGTAATAAAGGAAATAACTCTTGTATTAGTAAATTATCTTTTAATCGTGGAGACCCTTTAGCTGTAAGAATTCTTCTAGGTAAACTAGAATCACCTCTAAACAATTGTTCTAACTTATTTTTTAAATATTGTCTATTTATAGGAGTATTTTGAACAATATAAGAAGATAGATGAGAGTCAAAACGTTTCATTACATAGTTTATTTCTTCCGCACCTCTCCTTAGTTGTGGATCAGTCATCTCATAAATCTTATCATACGTCCATTTAGATATGTATGGGTGGAATTCTTTTAAGTCTGCAGAAGCAAACATCTTAGACCCCTCATCAAATCCTTCTCTAAATGCAGACATTAAAGAAAACTTATTGTCTTGATTATATATCAATTTATCTACATTAACAAATGCTTTAGTATCCTCTACTCTTGCAAGCGCAGCTTTCATATACTTAATAGCGGTAGGACCACTTAATTTACTAGTATCAAACTTAGTAGCTGTTGTTAATAAAAACAAATGGTCTGCATAGTCTCTATACCTTAAAAAATCTTCAAAAACTTGTGCTTGCATTTTCATTTCTACCGGGCTTAAATCAGATGTTGATTTACCTATCATATCTCTTAATAGTTCTGCATTAAACATCGTTGGAATATCCCCATCTTTCATTGTACCATACTTCTTTTGTAAAGATGCCACAACATCAGCATCTGTCATGTACGAATTACCTGCAGAGTATTGAGCAGCTAATGATCTTTGAGTTTCATTTAATTTTACATATTCATCAATAACTGGTTGTGACATAAAATATGCTACTTGTTCTAAAGGTACTCCTGATCTTAATAGTGTCATATGAACAGGAGCGTACTCTACACCTGCATTAATATCAAATACAAAATCTTCTTTAGTAACATCTACGTATCCAGTTACATACTGTGCTAAAACTCCTGATATTTTCATATCACCTTTTACGTCAGATACTTTAGATAAACTAAATCCTTCTCCATCAAAGTTAAATTCTATATTTAATTCAGGACTCCAGTCTAGATTAGCTCTTTGCGCTTTAGCATGTTGAGTTGCTGAAACAGCTACAATACCAACACCCCCTAATCCAGACCACATACGATAAGACGTATTAATAAGGTTTGGAAAAGATAACATTTTTTCAAAAGAGTTAGGACTTGTATCTTTACCTGAATTTTGTTGTCTTAATGTTGCTATTTGATTTGCAATATCTTTAACTTCAAACGCTCCTACAGGCATAATAAGCTGATCAAAACTTCTAGGGTTTTCTAATACTTGTTTAATATTAGTTTGTATTTGATTCTGCATTGCAGGCTTAGTATTTTGCTGCACTATAGATAGTTTTTTAAACTGCGCTAAAGTTATGTCTCTTGGCTCTTCTTGTTTCATTACTTCATACCTTTCTTCTACTGTAGAATTTTCATCTGTTAAATAAGGTACTTTAGAAACAGTATTACTTTCTGAATTATATATATAGTTAGGGAAATATAGAGTTAACTTATCAATATCATAATCCGATCCAGATTTTCCTACTATTTCAGAAGGTACTATAATTGTAGATCCTGCTGATGGTGGTAAATATCCTGCTACTTCTATAAAATCTATAGAATTAAGTCCCTCTGTAGGAATACGAAATCCTATTAATTGTTTAAGATTCTCATCAATTTCATTAATATTTATTAAATTACCTAATCCTAACTCTTTAAATCTATGAGGCAACATTACTTGCATTGCTAATGTTTTAGAACCTGGATTGTTTGAGTCTTCTTTTCTGTAAAACTTTAAAGGTTTTAATTGTAAGCCATGTAAGTCCATGTTCTTACTATTTGCTAACTCAAAATCTTTTTGTTTTATAGCTCTTGCTTGAATCTCTAAACCAGTTGCAGCCTGTAATACCATCATATCACCAGGCATTTTTCTTTTGATAACAGAGTTTGTTACAATAGCATATAATATAGACTCTATTTTATCTCTTTCAAACAGCTGATTTATAAATGGAATGTCACTATTAAATAATGCCTTAATCCCATTTTTAGTATGTGTTGGCATATCACGTTTATCTAATTCTGATACGATTGTAGATGCTAATTGGCTCATATCTTTAGCTAAGTATCTACCATCATCCTGCTTTTCTAAAGATAGTCTATCAGCTAAATTTTTTATATCTCTAGAAATTAACTCATAGTTTAATTCATGATATTGATCAATAACAGGTTCTAATCCAGCTTCTTGATACTCTTGACTAATCTGTCCATTTTCATATATATTTAAAGGAAGAAGTGATGTTAACTGTGTTCCCGCAGAAACTTTATTTTTAATTTTTGGTGCAATTTCTACTTGAATACCTATTTCAGAAAAATCAAATTCTACTAATCCTATAGGTTCATTATTAGCCTCACTTAATGACATTGGTTTATAAGTAGCAAAGTCACCTTCATTTTCTTGGTAGAAAGAATCAAAGTTTTTACCATCTTCTGTAGCACCTCCTACTTTAGCTACAGAATTAAATATCATATAATCTACATCATTAGCTTCCATATCTTCATTAATCTGATCATATGTTCTACCAGGCATTAATTGAGGTATTAATGGAAATAATGCAAATTTATGAAAAGTCATAAGTCTAACATTGTCTTCTGTAAATGGAGCAAACACTTGAGGCTTAAGTGCTGGGAAAAATGCTAAATCTTCATTTCCAATAATTTCTCCATTCATAATTTTTTGATATAAGTTTTCTTGAGCATCAGTCCATTTACCTGCCCTCCATAGTAAACTTCTATAAGAGTCTAAATGCATAAACCCTCCACCATCAAACTCATCCATATCTAAGTAAGTTTGCTCTAATATGTTTTCACCTTTTTCGTTTACATTTTCTAACATCTTAGGATTTAACACACTTATCACATCAATATACTCTTGCAAGAATGGAGAGTCTACCTTTACATCCCCCCTAACTACTGCCCTTGCAGTTTCCGTATGATCTTTTTCCATCCCTAGATTTGGCATACTTTCATTCATCCAATTTAAAAGCTTTGGATCAGATGATGGGAATATTTTAGTACCCGATGCTCCTGATGTTCTTTTAAATAAATCTTTATATAATGCTAAATCTCCTAAGAATAATTTAGACTGCTCTATAACACCAGTCATGTGTTCATATGTTAATTGCTCACTTAAAACTTTTACCGTTTGTGGTAGCAATGATGAGGTTTCAGAAGTATTATCTCCTGACCTTGCTTTTAATTTAGTTACTAATTGACTGTTTAATCCCACATTAAACATAGATCCTTGCTTACCTGTTCTAATTACATTTAAGTCCACTAATGAAGCTGTAATTTCTTCAATCTTATTATCTAAAAAGCTATTTAAACTAGCAACTGTACTCTCATTAGTTACTAGATTTAAAATTGTATCTTCATTTAATTTTTTAGATAACTCTTTACGACTAATATTTACAACTCCTTTAAAGAACCTAAGATCTCCTCCTTGGTTTGCGTAATGCTGTATTCTTCTAAGCTTACTTGTTTTATTTCTATTAAATGTATTTGCTGTTTTAATCTCATCTATTAAATACCCTTGTAATCTAGCTAGCATAGTTGGTCTATCAATAGCTAAAGTAGGTTCTATTCCAAACCCTACACCATATTCAGTCTTTTTATCTGCTGTTCTAATCATTGGTACAATACCATTATCTAAGATTGCGTTAATATGCATCACAGCAATGTCTGAAGGCTTACTTTTAGACAAGCCTTTAGATCTACCAAACTCTTGTTTTATATCTTCAAGAACAGAAATTTGCATACGTCTGCCTTGTTGAGCTATAGATTGCAGCCATGTTGAATTTGATAAATTATCGTATTTTCTCAATGTTTCTGCATATGCAGGATCACTAGTTAATTTAGAAGCTATTACATCTAGGTGTGTTTTTAAACTAATGCCATAAACCTTTTTACCCGCAGCATTTATGTGAATTAAATCTACAGCATACTTTGTCTTTTCAATTTCAATATTCATTAAAACTTTTAATCTTCCTTGAATATCACCTTCATATAGATCGCTAATTGGATTCGTTAATACTTCACGGATAGTCCAATTAACCGCATCTTTAACTGCATCACTATTTTCATACTGTTCCATAAAATGTGGAGTATCTGAAAACTTAATACCTATTGAAGAAAGTAATGCTGCAGCCTGTAATGAATCTTTTGGCCTTGTAGACCACTCTTCTAATGTTTTAGTAATTTTATTTATAGTAACTTTTGTGTCCTTATTGACAATCATTTTACCTTCTTCTAACTTTCCAACACCATCTAATATAGATTTTTTAAAGTTTAATTTCCAGGTATTTCTAACAAGATCATCTATTCTACTTGAATTATTATCAAGTAAATATCTACCTCCTTGTTTATCTATAGATTGCATATAAAATGTTCTATTAGCCTGGTTAAATTGTTGTAAGACTCTAGTAATCATTCTTATTTGTGGTCCCGTTTTATTAGACCAATCTGTCACATTTCCAGATATACCTAATCTAGTAGTTAAAGATTTTATTTCCGGTCTAACATCCTCAAGAGCTGTTAACTCTTCTAGAATAAATTCAGGATCTGTATTAGCTAATTTTTTATATAAATAAGCCATTGTTGACCCAAAATCTACAAGTTTAGGCATTCCACTATTATTATATACAAATTGTCTTTTACCATTTAGTTCTTGACTTGCTGGTAATGTTGCTATTAAAAGTCTTACAGGATGTGGTAAAGTTAAATTAGGATCTATTTCTGACTGAGGAGTATCAAATCCTACTCCACTTTTATCATCTTCATTTATTTCTAATGCATCAATAACTTCTATTTTATATCTCTGTAAAAATTCTTTATGTCTGTCTATAAAAAAGTTCCAATTATTTTTTATTATAGCTCGTGTTTTTTGTAGTTTTAAAATCTCTTCCTGTACAAACTCTTTTTGTGTGTTACTTTTAGCTACACTTAATTGAGTTTTTAATCTATTTTCTGTAGTTAATAATGATCCTAATATTTTGTTATATACAGTATTAGATTGCCCTGGACCACCATATAAAGATTGAATAGCACTAGATACTTGCTCAGTTTTACTAACTGTAAATATATCTTCTATTTCAAATAATCCTTGTTTAGCAGCTAAGTTAAATAAGCTTACAGTCATACCTTCTACGGTATTATTAATTAAAGTTGGACTAATAGCATCACCCTCCATATACGCTTCTTTATTACTATCATATAAAGTAATTTTAGTAGTTGGGTCTGAAAAATATCCACCGTGTATTTTAGACATCATATTCTCTGCGTTAGACGCCGGGTTAGTAAAGAAATTTAAGATGTTAAATACTTTATCAAATAATCTATCTAACCAAGATTTTTTTACATTTTGACCTACCCTATAGTCACCATCAGCAATTACATATTGTCTAAACTCTTCTGCTAACCATTCATCTGCTTCTTTATCAGTAAACTCAGATAAATTTTTAACTTCATTTTTAAATGTTCTAGCTTTGCCTCGCATTGCTCTAACTTCTCCATACATCTTTACTCTATCTTCTGTAGGTATAAGTCTTCTAGTAACAGCATGCCAAGTTTCATGGTATACTACACCATCTACATCCATTTCACTAGATAGTAATATGTTTCCATCTTTTGTAAATTTACCATATCCTTTACCATCTATAAGTCCTTTTACTAAATCAATACTAACTAATGTGTTGCCATTATTATCTTTAGGCATATTAGCATTAAACCATTTAAGTTGTCCGTCTAGATCTACTAACTGTGAGTTTTCAAACTCTACAGATGATTGTAACATAAATGGTGAATCTTCTTCTGCATCTTCTTCAGCATTAGGATCAAAGTTTGAAAATGGGCTATTGTCCATATTTTGTTGCCCTTGATCTAAATTAACTTTTTGAATAACTTTTACTTGCTGCGTTGGTAGTAAAGCCCCCTTAAGAGCTTCCGCTATACCTCCCGGTAAATCTTTACCGCTAGCCATATTAATCATTCCTTCAAATACTACATTCCCATCTTTATCAGTTATTTGAACAGGTGTAGATTTTAATTTTTCTTCAATAAGAGCCTCAGCCTCCTCAACAGACATTAGTGTTTCTTCACTAGACTCTACAACTACTTCTCCTGTATCAGTTATAGTAGCCTCTATAGTTGATGGAGAATTTTCTTCAGCTTTAGATTGATTTTCTACACCATCTGTAATAGCATTAGCAGACACAGCTTGTCCATCATGTTTTATGTACATATTCATAAATTGAGGAACTGTAGATTGCTCAACATCTTTAGAACTAGATGCGTCTAAAGGCATATTTACTGCAACAGGAATGTCTGTTATTGCTCTACCTTTACTTGATAATAAATATTCAGTATAGTTAGACCAGTCTTGTGTAGATACTTCTAAGTCATCACTTACCTTTACTTCTGTAAACGTTTCGTATTCAGGAGTAAACTTTTTCTTTTTTAGATATAATTTAGCTTTTCCTTTAGCGCTTTTAATAGCTTCTTTTTTAGCATTACGAGCTGCTGTTCTAGCCTTATCATCTCTTCCTAATCTTGTGCTATTAGCGTTATGGTTTATAGTTGATAAAAACTCTAAAAAACTCATATGCTCTGCAGCATACTTATTAGGATCTGCCAATTCTTCTAAAGTAATTTTATTACCTTTATCCCCGTAATGTATAGCATCTGTCTCTAACCAAACAGAATATTTTTTAAGCTGTCTATCTTTAGCTTGCTTACCAAAAAATATCATTTCAGATAGAATAGTGGTAACTCCTTTACCTCCAATAAGAGAAGCTTCAGTCGGATCCATTTTACCTTGCTCAACCATTTGTTGTCTAGTTGCAAATAACCTTACTAGATTGTATACATTTCTTTGAGAATTTTCCCCTAAAGTTTGAGGCCATCCTCTAACTAAATTTCCTTTTACCCCAGACATATCTTGAGGTCTACTTAAAAATAAGAATCCATTAGGAACATTCCATTGATTTCCTCCTATACTTATATTAGCTCTTTCTTCCCCCTTCTCGCCTAGTGCAGCTTTTAATTGCACATTTTGTATGTCTGATTCTTTATCTACAAGTCTCCCTAAAATAGAACCTCTAGATTGTGGGTTACCATTTTCCCAAATAGTCATACTTTTTGACTTACCAGAAATATTATAATATAAAGGAGCTTGAGATTCTAATAGTTGAGCTCTGTGCTCTGCATGTTTTCTAGACACTTCTTTTACGGCTGCTTTAATAGTGCCATCTTCATTTAAATCTGTTGATTGATTATATTTATAAGAACCATCAGGAGTAGTTAATCCTGCAGTAGGCATATCTGTATAAGCTATTTTACCATCAACTAGTACAGGCTCTAACTTACTATCTACTAAAACAAGTTTAATATTTTCATTTTCTGTAGTAGTAACTTTGTTTAAATCTTTTAAGAAGACAAACTTTTTACTATAATCTACGTCTCCTTTATTTGAGTCAAAGAAAATAATTTTGTCTTGCATTTCTGCAGGAATATTATTTCTATGAACTATCATTAATCTATTACCTGATTTTTTTGACCAATCAGTTAAATTTTCTGACGCTCTAAAAAATCTTAGCTGAGACATTATTTGTTCTAAATGCATCTGCTCTGAGGCAGTTAAATCTCTTTCCTCTATTATTTCCTGATAACTGTTATAATTATCTAGAGCAGCTTTATGATTTCCAGCTGTTTTTAAGAATGCAATATCTAAAATACTAGGAGTATTATTATTTTCTAACCCATTATCTGACCATAAACTTTCATCTGTATAGTCTACATTAGATTGAATACTATCTTTTCCTGAAGGACCTTTACCGTCGTCTTCTCTAACTTCTTTTTCTGAAGGAGTCATTACACCCTCTTGCCATCTGGTGTACTCCATAAGAGTATTTAAGATAGCAGTCTGTAAAGTTTGAGCTTTATTGTTAGCCTCAAAATCTTTAGCTATTTTTCCTAAATCATCCTTTAAAGCATTTTCTGTTTTAGATTTAATAGTGGTTATCATTTTATTTAATGAGGCCACATCTCTATCTATAGAAGCTAGTTCGCTTCTTAACCAAACTTCATCTTCTGCTGTTAGTCCTTCTGGTGGAAATACTTTTGTTTGTCCATTTTCATCAGTAAATTTATTTAATATACTTTCTACATCTTTTCTGTGTTCTGACAGTAAAGTTAATTCTTTTTGAAATTTTGCTAAATCCTCACTAATTAGTTCTATGTATTCTTTAGGAATATTATTTTCTGAAAACATTTGTAAAAGTTCCTGAAGAACTTGTTTATCTACTTCTTTACCCCCTTCTTTTTCAGATAATGCTAATTCAGTTAAAGTATTTTTATCAAAGTACCCTTTATCAACTAGACCTTTATAAAAATCTTCTTCAGAAACTAAACCTAAAAACTCATTTATTAATTCAAAAGCATCTTCTTGAGTAGCCGGTCTTCCTAGTATATCGCTAGTAGATTCTGGATTAGTTAGTAATCCGTGAACAACCTGCATCTTTAAACTGTGCTCTTCTAGAGTTGACAAAGCGTCTACTAACTCACTTTCTTTTTGTTTAAATTCTTCCTCCTGTTGTAATATTTCTGCTAAAGCTTGTTGTGCACCTTCAATACCAAATTTACCTTTTCTACCTAAAGCATTTAGATTAACATATAGTTGATTGTTTTTATCTCGTTTAGCATTTTGTATAGCACTTAAAGCTGCTTGCGCATCTTCTGCAATTTGTAAAAGTTGAAACTGTGTTTCATAAATTTTTTCATTTACTGAGTCTAGATTACTAGCTAAATCATCTTGTAGTACATCTATAGTAGCTTGTAATCCTTCAAGTTGAAAGGATGCTCTATCAATAATTTTAAAGTTTTTTAAATCTGTATTACTTGGATCAAATGATTGAAATTTAGTTTGTTTTCCTTTTATAGCTTCATTTAATTCAGCAATTTCTTTTATATCTCTTGGAGTCTTATTTACTTTACCTTCTAACATTTCTAAACGCTTTAACATTTTAAATGTGTCTGCGTCTGGAATAACAACTATACCATCTTTATTTTGATTTTTGTAGTATCCTCTATATGTTTTAGTTTCACCATTCTTATTAGTGTAATCAAACTCTATAATCTTACCTCTATATTTTCTAGCTAGATTTTTTTCATAATCAGAAAGATTTTTATACTCCTCATTAAGAGTAACATCTTCCATATAATTTTCTATCTGCTGTATTTTATCTTCTTTAGCGTCTGGGTCAATAAGCTGTTGCACTAAATTTAACATTCTATGTCTTTGTGCTCTAATATTTCTAAGATCTTGTAACTTTTTTATATACTCATCTTTCTTTTCTAAATATTTAACTGGGTCTTCTTTTTCCATTTTATCTAAGACCTGTTGTTCTTCAGATGATAAGTTAGGAGCTACTCCTTGTTTTATAGCAATAGCTAAATCTACTATTTCTTCTCTTATATCGTCAAGCTCGTATAAAACTTTAAGTGCTTCTTCGTCTTTACCAGCTTTTTCTAATGCATCTGCTTTTTTTTCTAATTTAGATGCTTTTTCTGATAAACCTTGTAGCACTAATTGTGGGTGACCCGGCTCTGTAAATCTAGTGATACCTAACTGCTGCTTAATTGATTTTCCAACAGAAGAATTTTCCATAATGTTAACAGCTTTTCTACCAAGCTTTTCCATTGTAAAATTCTTAAGACGTTGTATCATACTCTCATTCTCTACCTTATCATTTGCAGGAATATCTTCAATTGTTTCTGCGGATAGATCTAACCCTTCTTCTGTTAACTCTTCAATTAACATTGCCTCTCTTGCATCTAAATCTTTTGCAGAAGAATATCCGTGTACAATAGCTTTTCTATAATTGTCACTAACATTTATACCATCAGTACTCTCAACTAAAGCTTTAATGTCTTTAGCTCTTTGTGTATGCCCTTCAATTACTTTCTCTTTTCTAGTCTCTAAAAACTCTTCTCTCTCTTTAGAAGACATATCAGCAGTCATATCTTCATAATTAAACATCTCTTCAAAAGCATCATTTTCCATATTACGAATATCCTCAATACTTTCTTGAACATCTCCGTAATAACCAGCTTTCATTCTATGATACACATAGCTAAAGAAAGCATCATGATCTGCATTTTTATACGCAAAATTATTTTCTGTAAGCATTGCATACTCTCTATCTTTTTCAGCATTTTGCTGATCCATAGCCATATCAAAATTTGTTTGAATAGCTTTTAATGCTGTAGGGTTTTTATTTATATGACTAGTTAGATCATCTAACTCTTTTCTTTGTGCAGTACGTTCCCTAAAGGCGTCCCAACTACCCCCTTGCATACCCACTCCAAATTCTTTTTTACCTGTATCTGGATTAGTTTTACTAAATGATGGTAATCCTAACCCACCTAATATAAATCCTAAGAAAATTTCTTTTTGTCCTTCTGGGCTACCATAAGCCTCTCCCATAGAATCAAAAGTATTTTCTAATAATCCTCCTAAAGCTTCTAATGAAGTTGGATTTTTTCCTTGTGTGTAGAAATCTTCTGCAGCTTTAATTCCTGCAATGCCTGCTAATTTTTGACCCCCTTCTTCAACAAATCCTTCATATAAAGGTCTTTTAAAGGCTGTATGCATCCAGCTTCCAAAGTTTCGTAAACTACTAAAATCTTTATATTTAGGTTTTAATACTTTAACTCCATCAACAATATCTGTTTTAAATTTATTTTTTAAACTTTTTGTACTGTTTCGAGCTCCTTTTCCAAATATTTTTGGAAACATTAACATATTACTATATCCTACTAAAGCTGCATTTGCTGCAAATACTCCATTAGCTGTAGAATATGCCACTTGTTGAATGTCAAGCATTTCTTGTTCAGTAGGAGCTTCACCTGTACGTTCAGTGTGTAACTGTGTAAGAGCAGAAATAGTTTCATCAAAATTATGTCTAGCTTCTACCCCAGACTCATACATCGCACCAGTAGCAAATCTTCTACCTGCAACTAAACCACTGTATATTTTTTCATTTCTATTTAATCTTTGTAGATTTTTACTGCCTTGTATAGCTGTTTGCCCATATTTAGTATTACGTAAAGCAGCTATTCGTTTCATATGATTAGCAGCCCTAGCTGGTATTAAAGCAGTAGCTAAACCCATTGTAGCATACTCAGAAATTACTGCACCAGCAACAAATGATAAACCATTTGCCATACTATCTGTCCAAAAATTTGCAGCTCCTGGGCCAAACGCAGCTTTAAATGCTCCATATTCAGCCTCTTTAGATGTGTAGTAATTTGGTAACGCCTCTCTAACAGATTCATTTATACCATCTAAACTTCTTTGAAAATCGTTATTAAAAAATTTACCCCAAGTAGAACTTTTACCAAATCCATCGTTAAACCCTGAATTAACAACTTCTGCTAATCCTACACCTAACCCAACAGTATTACCTAAAACATTTGTAACTATACCTACTGGCATTTGAGCTCCATAAGCTCTTACAAACTTTTCACCAAAACTTTGTCCTTCTGCTCTAGTATCATCTATATCACTTTCATTGATAGAAAAAGGCCTGTCAATATACTTATCGTAATCGTCATAATTAACATCTGATATTTGTGCTCCACCTGTAAAAGGATTTGCTATACCTCTAGATATATCTCCCGCCCCTGGACCAAAAAAGCTTTGACCTAACCTACTTTCTACTTCTTTTTCATCTTTAGCGGTGTCAATAACGTTATTAGAATTTAACTCTGCACCATCTCCAGGTTGAAGTAAACTGTCATCTGTTAATCCACCTGCTTCTTTTTTTTCTCGCATATATATATTATTTGTAAGCTATCTCTGAAATGCTTCTTGACCTAAGTTTGTCTCTCAAGACTGCAATCATAGTTGGGTTTTGTTTTTGATATAATGCCCACACTGATTGGTTTAAGCCTCCATTAACCATCCAAGGTAAGTTTTTACCTTCATGCTGCAAATATAACATTCCTTGGCCATCTTTTACAAATTGATTGCTATATTCTGGTTTTCCTAAAATCATGTCTACAAGATACTGGTCCTCATAGTACCTTTGATATTGTACCATTGTCTCTTGATTTCCTCCTGCAGCGGCTGTAGCATACTTAGATTGAAGATCAATATATTGCCCCATACTAGCAAAATTACCAGTTTGCATTTTGATGCCATTTAACTCTTGTCTTATTGCTTCTTGATACGCTAAATTAGGTAATCCCATTTTTAATGCTGTATTTCCTAGTATTCCAGATTGTAATTGTTGTTGTAAATCTCTACCTGGCTTCATTTCTATTATTTTAGAAACTCCATTTTTATTTCTAAATTGGTATCTTAATGGAGTATTTGTTAAAGGATCTGCTTCATAAACATCTGTAATTGTACCTCCTTTCCAAAGCTCATAATTTTCTCCTAAGAAATCTGTATAATCCTCTTCAGTGTTAACTCCAAATATGTTCCAATCTTGCATAGGATCAGAAGCAATCATAGCTTTATCTATTGCTTTTTGTATTTGCTCTCCCTCTTTACCACCATCTGTAGTGTATCCGTTTTGAGTTAAAGTCATACCGTTGTCTTTAATATGTTTGAACACCTCATCTCCTGTAATACCATTATCTTCAGAAACCATCCATCCATAAGTACCCATAGCTAATTCTTTTAACCTAGGAATATCTTCTTGAGTGTAATTTGTCCCTAAACGTTCGTTAAGTTTATCTATAGTCATATCTTCATTATCCTCATCTCCAAATAACTCTTCCATCAATTGATCTTCTTCGCTATCATTAAATAAACCCCAGAAACCTTCCATCATATTTAACTCACCATTTTCATTATTTGCAGCACTTGCTCTATGCCAGTCTCTAACATTTCTAAACTTATCCATTTCATTTACAATGCCTTCACCAAATCCTCCAACAAACCCAGCTACTCCTCCTACTATTCCTCCAAATCCTCCTCCTGCAACAGCTCCTACAGCTGTACCTAAACCAGGTACTACAAGTGTACCTCCAGCACCTACGTACATAGCACCTGTAGTTCCTCCAGCTACTGCTCCTGTAATCCCCATCTCTGCTGCTCTATTAAATGCTTTTCCATAATCATTAGAATGGTTATATGTTTGAGATGTAAGCATCTTAGTTAACTCAAAGAATTTTTCATCTCCAGGCTGACTATGTGCTTTATTAAGTTCGTTCCATCTGTTTAACTTTTCTTGACCTCCTTCACCTTGATTTAGTAAATATGTTTCTATTGAATCATCTAGCATACCTTGATTAAACGCAAGCTTTGCCATTTTATCTGCATCAGCCATATTAGGATCATTTAAAACCTGTAAGTTTTGTAAAGAATTTACATACGGATTATCATTTGTTATACCTTGAGTTGAAGTTGTTCCAGAATACATAGTACCTAATGGTAATCCTAAAGATGTTGTGCCTCCCTCTCCTGCTTTTGGAGCTGTTACTTTATCGTATACATATTGTCTAGTAAATCCTTTTAAACGATGCATTATATCTTTCTTTGCCATTGAAGCTTTTTGATCGTCTGATAAGTTATCCGGTAATTCTAATTGAGTTAATCTTCTATAGTCTTGCTTTCCTTCATTACTTTGAAGGTAATTTTCATACATTAATGCAGCTATTCTGTCTGCTTTACCTACAGTAATACCTTCCCAATTATATTTAGTATCAGCTTTAATAGTTTTAAGTAAACCTGCCATTGCTTCGTCATAGTCTAACATTTGCTCACTCATAGGCTCATAAACGCTAGATTCAAATATTTCTTTATCTTCATTATAAAAATATGACACATGATTTTTTGCAGACCCTTCTCCAAAATCAAGAACTTGTTGTCCTTGCATTCTAGCTTCTCTAATAAATTCTAACTCTTTACTTCTATTTGCATAAGATTTTTTAGCAGCTATAATTCCTGGATCTTGGTCCACATGATTAGCTGCATCTTGTATAGCTAGCCCTGCGTTTTCATAATCACCTTGCTCATTAACATTATTCAAAAATCCTTTTACTTCCTTTTTAGCGCCTTCTACAAGAGCCTTATCACCATCCATTACCTCTAATTGAGCTAATGTGCGATCAATTAAATCTTTACCTTGTTTATTTTTATCATATCTTTGTCTAAGAACTTGATTTACCTGAACAGATTGTGGGTCAACATATTGACTTACAAAAGGTTGTAATTGGTATTTACTATATTTATTTGCCATATCGTCTTATTTTTTTCTTATATCCTCCCATTCTTGCTAATGTACTTTCTTCTTTTTCCTCTTTGTTCTCTTTTTTCTTTTCTTCTTTAGGAGGAACAACTGGTTTATTACGTAAGTTAAAGTTTTTCATTAGATCATTGTATCCATCTGTACCTGGCTCATATCCAGCAGCTACTAAATCTTCTCCATAATTTTCTCTGCTATACACACCTGTTTGTCCAGATATAGCTCTTGCTAATCTTTCTTGTCCTTCATACTTTAATTTATCTGTACGCATCGTAGCTAATCCTTTAACAGCGTTATCTACTGCCATTAAACGTCTATCTTTAGTTGCTGCTTTCGCTCCTGCATTAAATTCATCTACTGTCATTTTATTTGATACATTTTGCATAGAGGCTCTTTGTTGAGATTGAGCATTCTGTGAACTAGCATTTAAAGCATTTGTTGCATTACCTGATCTCCTTTGAGCTTCTAATGCTGCTTCTTGATTACTAATAGCTGCATTAGCTTTAGTTTCATTTTGCTTTATTTGCATATCCGCTGTTTGCTTTTTACCGTAAGCCGCCATTCTATTTACTATAGAAGCTGGCCCTCCACCGGAAGTTTCAATAAATCTATTTAAAGCATTAGCATCTGAAGCATTTCTAGACAGTTGATCATTATAATCAACTCTATCTAATCTTACTTTAGCCATTCTTTCAGGAATGATTGTAGATGCTTTAACTAAATCTGCTTTAGGCACATTATCAGGTTTGTCTAAAAACGCCATTACAGAAGGTATAAATTGTGCAGCATTAACTAATGCCCCAGAGTAATCTTTCTTTTTCTTTTTCTTTTCTGGATCATCTGTATTAATGTTTGTGCTTGACCCATCCTCTTCAGGAATGTCTTCAGGAACATCTTCTGGAATATCTTCTGGTTTAAATCCTGTTCTAATAGTTTGTTCCCCAAACTTACCATCTACTTGTATTTGATTATTCTTATTTAATTTGTTCCATGCATTTTGATATGCTGTTACAAATTTAGGATCGTTTAGTTGATTATAATCTGTAATACCAGCTTCTTTTAAAACCTCTGGACTAATATTACTCATCCACTCTTCACCAAAGTTGTCATGTCCTGTAATGTACTTTTGAAGTTCTGCATCATCCATATAGTACTGCATATCTTGATGGTTTAATCCTGGTTGGTATCCTGGAATATCTCCATACTCTGGTAAATATATATCAGAAGCTACTGGTAAATTATCTTTTCCTTTTGTGTTAGAAGTTTTACCGTTATTATTGTTTGTTGCAGTATTTGTTGTAGTATTTGTTTCAGTGTTTGATGTGTTGTTTGATGTGTTGTTGTCTTCGCCTCTATAAAAATTACTATCTGGATCATCTACATAACTTCCGTCTGTTTCAAGTTTTTTACCTTGTGAAATTTGTTTATTATGAAAGTCTTTTTGTCTTTCAGTCATCTTCTTACCGTTAATTAAAGGATAGTCATTAGATATATATGTATTAGTTTCTTTATCTAAAGTAGTATTAGTTGCCTCTTCATGTGCATCAACAGCATCTGATATATCTTTATTCTCCATGATTGTTCTTGTAACATCGTTTGGAGTGTTATGATACGTAGTTATTCCTTGAGTTTGATCATCTATACCATCAAAATTCATATCTTGATAAAGAACTCTCCCATCTCTATCATACACAACTCCATCTTGCTCAAAAGCTCCTTTTATTTTTAAAGCCTCATCTTTAGCTCCTCCTTCTTTATATCTTCCACCACCAGTACTAGAAATCTTTTTTGGGTTTCTACCAGCAGCATGCTCTTGCATTCTTGCTAATAAATCAATCTTGTCTTGAGCTCCCCCTTCACGTAAAATTTGTTTGTGATGTTCAGCATAAGATTTTCCATCTTTCTTTAAATGCTCAGAGAAAAAATAATCTTTTCTTTTACCCCCATGTTTAGCCATAGTTACCTGATCCATAGTTTCTCCATCTTCTACTTCTGTGTTATCATCTAAGATAATACCGCTTTCAGAACCCATACCTGCCTCATCATGTTTGTTACCCATAAATTCTACTGCATCAGATCCTGGAATTGGAGACACTTTTCCACCTGGAACCATACCACCATCCTCATAAATACCTCCAGATTTTTTCTGTTGCATTTGAGACATAGTGCTTAATTTTTCTGTTTCTTGTTCAATTACGCTTGGGCCTGGAACAGATCTGTTATTAAAAGGAGAAGACGGTGCTACTACCTTATCGTATATAGCTTTATCTTTAGGTCCCCCATAAGTATATTTACGCTTCATTTTAATTCTTTGCGCTAATTTATCTAAAAGTCTAATATTTTTTTTCATATGTTTTTTTAATATGCGTATCGTGGCATTCCTCTATATCCTCCACGTTTTGCTGTTACGTTTCTCCCTAAATCATACCCTGAATAACTTTTTTGTTTAACTTCTCCCGCTCTTGCTCTTGCCATTTGAGCACCCATATCATCACTAACTTCTTTATTAAATTTAGTAATTTTTGCAGTTCTTTCTGTATCTATCTTTCTTTTTTCTTTTTTAGCTTTAGCTTGCCCATAAAGTCCTTTTCCTAATCCATATAAACCACCTACAACTGCTCCTGCTACATTACCTACACCTGGAACAACACTTCCTAAAGCAGCTGCAGTAGACATTCCTGTACCTACACCAGATAAAATATCTCCAGTAACTTCTCCTGCGTTGTATTTAGTATCATCATCATCTCCCCATACTTTTTTAGCTGCCATACCTGCACCTGAAGCAATCAAACCTATACCTGCTCCTGATGTAGCAAAGTCTTTCAACCCTTTACCAATTGCAGATCCTTTAGCTAAATTTTGTGTAGTTTTACTTGCTGCTAAAAGTCCATCTTTTCCCATTGTAGTTGATAACTGAGCGCCCTTTAATGAAGATCCAAATGTTGAGGCATTTTTTAATTGGTCTGCAGTCTTAAACCCTTGCATAGTCATTTTACCTCCTTTAATACCTTGCATTGAAGCTGAAAAAGCATCTTTACTTTGTTGAACATTTTTCATGCTTTGAGCTAATTTATATGCGGATTCTCCTTGCTTAACTCTTTGTCCAACATCAAATGCAGTCTTAGCTTGATTATAACCTTTAACCATTTTCATAGTTTTCTTAGCACCCCTAGCTGCTTTGTATATACCTTGCGCAGATTTTAAAGCACCTAAAGTACTTTGTTTATCTTTCTTAGCTTGTGTTGCTGCATCAAACTGACCGCTACCAAGTAGCCCTGCCTTATCTGCCATATCTAAACCTTGAGAGCCATAAGATAAAACTGCATCAGCTTTGCCTTCACTTTCTGCTTTAGCTGAAGCAATTTTGTCTTTGTCTTGTTCTTTTTCAGATTCTATCTCCTGAGACATTTGTTCAGATTTTTGAATAGCTTGTTCTTGTTCATTAGCTAATGCTGCTTCTCTCTTAGCTTGAACTGCAGGATTATCTTCTTGATACACAGTCATAGCAGTTGAGCCTACTCCTGCTGGAATTTGATTATTATCATACATACCCGCAGTAGCATATCTTTTTCTTCGTGCAATTTTTTTAATTTTCTTTGCTTGACCTTTATGCATCTTAGAAGCGTTATTAAGCTCTTTTGATATTTTTTTAAGCTTTTTGTTAATTGATTTTTTCATTTTATCTGTATAGTTTTTTTGCTCCTATTGCTGTAGAATGCAAATTTATTAAATTATTTGATATATTGTTATATATTAGTCTTATTCCTATCCACTTATCTATAAACTTCTTTCTTAATTGAAAAGGTTTTACTGCTGGAGGTAGAATACTGTAAGCTGCTGTAGGCTCTTCTACCATACCTGTTATTGTAAACATTGGGATTGTAGATGAAGTAGTTAGCGTACCTGTACTTATACCCCCTACAACATTTGGATTTCCTGGAGTATAGTAAGCAGATGCGTTAACTGCTAAAGCTGCTAAGTCTCTAAATCTATTTACATTCCATTGGTTACCTATTCGTCTTATATTTACCAAGTATTCGAGTAAGCTAGATGTTTTATCTCCAGAGATTTGGAACGTATTAAATACATAAAAACTTGTAAATCCTGCATCTAGTATTAAATTACCTACTCGATCATATACATCTGCCATAAAAGAAAAATTATGGAAAATTGCATTTGAATCTTTTGTTTCATTATGTATAGCTTCAAACTCAAAATTATAATAGTTTCTATCTAAATTAAATTGCTCTTGATATAATATTCCTTTTTCTCCTTCGTTGTGTTTCCAGATACCTCTATTCCCAAAACTAGTAAAAGGATCATCTGCACCACCAACACTTGTAACTCCAGAATCAGTAATTATTCCATTTAAATATGATGTATATATATCTGTAAAAGAATAAAATGTTTCTGATGTGTTAAAATATTTATAAGGTAGGTAGTCATGAAAACTTGACCACACCGCAAGTTCTGGAAAATAAGATATTGTCCACCCTGCTTTTGTAAAGTAGGTCTCATCATCCCATTCAAGATCAACTAATTCAGTACAATTTTGTCCTGGTAGAGCAAGGCACGGGAAGAATATTTGATACTTACAAGAACTTTGAGAAAATGTAATTTGACCATATGTAGGCGGTATAGAATTAGGAATATTCCATCCTGATATAAAAGTTTCTGTAGGTTCTAAGTCTCGTTTTGTTAATATAATTCTTTTATATTTTGGATCATATACAGAAGTTAATCCTAGTCCTATTATTGGATTATCTTTGACACCGCAGACACCAGTATTAATAGCTCCATAACCATCTAATGATGATCCTAAATTGTCTCTAAACCAAGACTCCATTCCAACATTACTAATTTCAGATAACTTATCTTGCATTAGAAAGACTTTACCTCTAATTCTATCTACAAAAAAGTATCCAGCTTTAGTTGTTAAAGCGGCCCATTGAGATTGTGTTCCACCATACCCATCTTGAGTTTGTACTAATTCATCTGGAGCTTGTTTAAATATATCTCCACTACCTACAGAAGCTTCACTACCATCTCCCATTGACATTGTTTGTTTACCTTTTGCAGCAAATAAACTTTCTTGCATGTGGAAATATAATAAATTATTAAAACTTGAAAGCTTCCAAAGCTCACCTCTATTTCTAGGTAAGTCTTTAAATTGATTTGCTAAAAATGTTCTATAATTATCTATTAAACTTGTAGTATCTGCTTTAGCACTTCTATGTGTTCTTGTTGTAAATTCACTTAAAGTAGAATCTTTTAACGGTAACGGAATAGCAGGTCTTATATCATTTATTGAAGAATAATCTGGATTGTACTTCATATTATCTTGTGCTGTATAATCACCTTCATTCGCTCCACCCTCACTGGCTTCTGTGCCAGAAGATGTTCCTACATATTTTAAAATTTCTCTTGCTGCTGTTCCAGGAAAGTATGAACTTTTATTTGATTCACTGTGCCTAAAATTAATATTATCTGGGCTTTCAACAATATTACTATAAATTGATCGTAAAGGCCTAGATAGCTCAGTAGGATTACTTGGCTTTAATCCCATAGGAACTCCATAACGAGATATAAATGTATCTCCCCCAAATATACCTTCTGATCGAATGTCTGCAGTATTTCCTGTACCATTCATAGTACCATCATCAAATGTAAAGTTTTCTAAATCATCTCCTAACACCTCAAACCCAGTCCATACTAATTCTTGAGAATCAATAGATTTATACATATCTGTTTTAAATGCGTGATAGTTTACTAAATAACTTGAATTTCTTATAGTATGATTATAGGCTGCTGCTCCAGACGTTGTGTTACTTGGAAAAGGTTTTAACAAAATTGACGGAGCTTGTAAATGATATTCCCCCCAATTATCCTGCACATCTCCTGTTCCAGCATCTTGCAAGTTAGGGAGAGCTTCAAGATAGTGACCTGACATTAAACTAAATATTAGTGCTGTTTCCCCAAACTCATTAAAAATCTTACCTCCAAAACCTAAAGGAGTTCCATCAAAAATACTATCTCCATGTAAATATGTTTTAGCTTTTTGTCCTAACATTCTAGGATTAATACCAGGAACAGATCCAACTTGTGATGAGTGAAAAGACATGTTGTTGTATCTAGCACCTATAAAAATTCCTGTAAGAACTTCTTTTGGGTAGCAATTTAATTCTGTATTATACCCCCACTGCTCACTAACCTCTACTGGATTACTAGTTGACCCAAAGTTAATTAGATTAGTATACATCTTTTTATCCTGATTTGTAGTAGGACCATTCCATACAAAATTCTCTACTACATACTCTGGTTTAATATGTGTCCACCCAGCAATACTATTTTTAGTTCTAAGTAAATTAAAATCATGAGTAGAAAATATATTGTATGCTGGCTTTGTTACTAGTGCGTTGAACTGAGTTATTTGCTCTACTGTAGCTGTAGGTAAATCTGCTGTAGGATCTGGCCAAGGCTGTTTACTATAAAAAATTTCTTTAACGTCTTGTAGTGTCCCTAAAATCTGACCTGCTTTATCAACATCAGTAGGATCTACTTCAGAACACAATCCAACAACTTCTTTTCTGTGCCCCATAGGTTTAATGTAGTCTTGACCTAATATTCTTTTATCTGCGTGTTTTCTTTTAGCATAATATATTCTAAATCCTTGAACTTTATCTGCAATGTTTCTAGGTATTTGAATATCTTCTAATTCAAATCCTAACACACTTATGTCATGCTCAACAATTGCATCTGTTAATGTTGCAGTTAAGATAGTACCTGCTACTATATTAAATTGGTGCCAAGAGTAAGGGTCGCCTGTTGCACCGCTAGGAGTACCACCAACACCTGAAGGAGAACTAAGATTTTGTGTAGGATTATTACAGCTATTAAATTCACCTACTTCTGCCTGTCTCCATTTAGGACCACCACCATTAGTTGCCTCTGTATACCCTCTAACAGTTACTGTTGCTCCAACAGCCATAGCAGCAGCTGATCCAACATCATTACCACCGCCTGAGCTTCTAGATGAAAAGTAATCTGTCTTATTACCACATCCAATTCCACCCCAACTACTACTACCAATTTGATCTGCTGTGTGCCAAGTAATACCTCCATTACCATCATCTCTTCTAATTTTTACTTCAGCATTTGTATTACTATATTTTCTTGCCCCAACAAGATACCTGCATGTAACTTGCATAGGTTGATCAGCAACAAGCATATTACCACTATTATTGGCAGAGTTGGAACTAACACCACTATCTGTTAGTAAAGCTATTGCACAATCATTAGTCACAACAGCACCCATTGCATCATACACAAGGCTGTGACTTGTCCATAGATTTCGCATTCTAAAACCTCTATTCCAATTATTCTGCATTACCTCTCCACCACCATAATTATTTCCATCGTTATGATATACTACTAGACGTCCGTTCCATGCTTGTCCAGCTTGCACAGTCCCTAAGCTATTTAATGTAGAAGATATATTAGCAGCAATTGTTTTTCTTTGTGAGTTTTCGTTAGACGGAAAATGATGATGTCTAACATTTCTTCCTTGTAAATTACTTCCCGGTATATTCCCATCTTTATTCCATGTTTGAAAATTTTCTGAGTTAGGATAAAATTCTGTAGCATTTTGCCAGTAGTTCATTTGAGTTGAAGTTATAGAAGCTATACTACTATCAAAGAAATGAAAATTAGCTGCGTAAGAACTTATAGATGCTAAATCACTTCTAATTCCAGGACCAGATGGAGGATCTAACTCTTTTCCTATATCTGTTCTACCAGGTATATGATATGCATATGACATACTACCATCATTAAGTATAAATGCTATATAAAAAGCATATACCTCATCTCTCATGTATCCTTTATATTTAAAAATATTTGGAGCAAATCTATATGATTTAGAAGGGTCAACAGAATTACCAAGGTCTGGTTCCATTGTTCCAAAACCTGTTTCTAAATTATCTACTGTTGCATAAAATGAATCAAAAGGTTTCATACTTTTAATAACAGAATTTAGTTTAATATTGTTAGCATATTTTTGATACCCTACATCTGAAGTTCTTGTTAAATTTCCAAGATATAAAATACCATCTAATTGATTTATTGTTTTAGCCGTATCATATGCAATAGTATCTATTATTACATCTTCTATAGCAGAGCTTGCAGCTCCTTCTAATCCAGAATAAGTTATCCCATTAATAGCTGCAACCTGTGCGTCTATATCTGGTAATCTATGGGCTTCTGTAACTCCACCCATTTTTCTTATAATACTAGGTCTAATTAAGGAGTAATCATTATTAACATTTGATACTTTCCATCTAACAGATTTAGATGTTTGACTACCATCTTTAGATCCATCTTTTCTAAATGCTGGAGAAGTAAAGTCATATTCGTCTACAATAGAAACAGGATTAGATACTGTAAGATAATTAGTAGCAACATTATCATCATCAACATATGCTAAGGCTAAATAATAAACACCAGTTCTTAATCCTCCTCCTGTTATTACAGCAGACTGTATTGTTCCTACAAATTCTAAATCAATATGTGGTACTGGACCACTGTTAGGAAATAGATTTAATAAATCAATATGCTTAGCGTGAGTTCTATTTGGGTTAGTAGAAACACCCGCACCAAAAGGACCAAGAGCTGTAGGAATCCCATATAGACGAGTTACATTTGCACCACTTGTTTTTTGTTGCCTAGTAATATTAAATGCTCTAGGAGGATTTAAATCATCTGTAAAGTATACAATTAAATCTTCAGAAGCATCAATTTTAAAAGTACCTTCAATTGGGTACTCTTTATTAAAATTTAAATTATGATCTTTTGGATCTGGTTCATATAATCTAGTAAAACTTCCTTTAGACCAAATAGCAATTAAAGAATTATAAAATATAGGAGTGTCTAAATCATCGTTTCTTCTATCTCTTAAAAATAACACTACCTTATCGTCAGCTACTTCAATGTGTCCAATACAAAGTAAATTTTCTCTGTCTGCAGCAGGGCCACCAGTAAAACCTCCGTCTATTGTATTACCTGTTTCATTACTAATAGTACCATCTTTATCTTGTACAATAGCATTTAAAGCGTATCTGTAAGATCCTTCTGGTTGATCTAAGTAGGTTGTATCTTTAAATAAACCTTTTATATACCTTTTGTTTTTTGACATTATTAATCTCTATTCAAATTTTCTCTTGTATTCAATTGCTCAAAAGCAGTGTCGTGTCTATTAATGTTAGGTATAAGTCTTACCCATTGATTCATAAACGATTCGTATTTATCTATGTCTGGGAAGTTAACTGCGTTTCTTGCCTGTGTACAATAATATTTCCACTGTTGTTCTGCAAAACTATAATCTATTCCATTCCTTTTATTTTCCGGCTGACTTACTAATGATAATAAAAGTTTTTTATATATATACCAAAACATTGCTTCTTTAAAGCTTATATCGTCTGGAACTAATGGGTAACAATCTTCATCTGTTGGAAAAGCCATGTAGCTAATACATATTTTTCCTGTTTCAAATGATGTTTTTATATAATCACAATCAACTATATATGTTTCCTCATAGTTTGCATTCTCATTAACACAGTCATCACAATGCATACTTTTATGAAATGTACTTGCTCCATATTGTAACGGCTGCATCTGAGTAGAATCTTTAAAGTAAACATTTTCTAAAACTACTATTCTAGCATTTATCTCGTGTAGCACTGATGTTGTACTTGAGTATTCTAATCCAGACGCTTGTGCCGCTACTATCTCATCTTTTAAATCATTTACTTTAGTAGTTAATGTATCAATCTCTTTTGCTGTAACCGGAGAAACTGAGCTATTTATTGCTACTTGATTTATATAGTATAAATCTGCAGGCATTAAAGTTTTGTGATCTTTAATTTCTAAAACACATTGCTTTTGACATAACTGTCCTGCAGCACCAATATGCTCTAAAGCTTCGCCAATCCATTCAATAGCATCATCTATCCAATTGTCATTTTGTGGCTTTAAATCTCTAAAGACTTTTCGTATTATTGCTTTACTTGATATTGTTTTATATACACTCATAATTAAATTTTTTCAATTCCTGGCTCTAAAAATCCTCCGTCTTCTGCTTTTTTCTTATTTGCATTAGCAAATTTTCTTGCAGCTTCTACACTACTAAATCCCCACTTTTTTAAAGCTAAAGCTTTTCTTGTAGGTTTTCCATTAGGCTTTTTCATAGGACCTTTCATTCCTGAAAATCTAGCTGCAAAAGAAACTCTTCTTGGATCAGTCCCTGAACTTAATTGTGACTTTAAATTAGATCCTTCTTTTTTTGCAGATGCTCTTCCTTTAGCATTTAATCCTCCTGTAGGACTTTGCCCTTCTTTTCTTGTCCAAGCAGGACTTTTAAATCCTCCATCTTCATTCTTTGCTGTTTTAGCAGAGTTTTTTAAGGCTTCGTCAGTTACCGTTCCTTTACCAGATTTAGATGTACCACGTTTTTTAGCACGATTCATATAATAATATAAACCTTTTTTAGCTCGTCTTCCATCTTTTGTTGTATGATATTTTGAATCTGACATATTATTGTTTTTTAAATTTTAAATAAGCTAAATCATCTGTTCTTAATAAATAAATTAATTTATCTTTATTTCCCTTAAGACCTCTTGTTGCATCAAATCTATATACTGATTTATTAGGCACTGCACATTTACCTTTTCTCCAGTAAAATTTACAGTAAAACTCATCTGTATGATATATATGCCACTTTGTACCTAAATCAGTATGAGGATCATATAAAATTTTACCTTTTTTAATAAGCTCATTTTTATATTTATTACTTTCACCCCAATCTACCCTAGGAGATCTAGGGTCTCTATCTTTACGTACAACAGATATTGTTGATAAATTATGCCCCATATTAAACTCTTTGCCTTCAAGAATATAGTCCATAATCATCATATTAAATTCTGAACATATATTCTTGAAGAGAGCTCTTTCTACAAAACCTTTATCAACAACATAATTATTATATATATTAGTTAAAGTGTATGACACTATCTTCTACCGCCTCTACGCTTTTGACTAACATCACCTTTCGTTTTTTCCCCCTTAGCTTCTCTATCCCTCATCTCCTGTCCTCCATCATCTTTTATTTCCGTTTCAGATTTAGTCTTAGTATGATAAGATTTACCATTCCATGTAAAAGTTTTCTTACCAGCATCTCTATTTTTTCTAAATGCTTCTTTAAAAGTTAACTTCTTTTCTTTTACAGGAGTAGATTTTACAGGTGTAGTGTCAGTTTTAGTATCAAGCTTTGTAATTGGCTTAGACTCTAACTTTGTTACCGTCTCTTTCTTTGTAATTTTACCTCTAGTTTTATCAGCTCTTTTTTGCTGTCTATCAGCTTTATTAGTAAGTCTGGCATTTTTTCTATTTGATCTTCTTTCTTCTCTATCAGCTTTTGTTGATGCTTTTCTTTCTGCTGAAGTAGTTGACATTATACCTACTAACTTTTCAGCTCTACCCTCTCTTCTAGCATCTCTTTTACCTCTCCTGTCTGCAATTCTTGCAGATTTATTTTGAAGTCTGTCTAGTTTATTAGCTGCTCTTTTATTAGTTGGATTCTCTGACAGTTTACCTACTAATTTCTGACCCTTCTCTTCTCTTTTAGCGTCTCTTCTATTTCTTCTATCTTCAATTCTTGCAGTTTTGTCTTGAAGTCTATTTAGCCTTTTAGATGCTCTTTTATCTTCACGCTCATTTCTGTTTGTTGCTCTTTTAGTTTTACGAGCTGTTTTATTTTCTGAACGTTTAGCTTGTCTTTCTTCTTTTTGCTTTTTTCTAAGATCTTTCATTCCTCCATCTTCAAACATTCTAGGAGTTGGTTTTTCCATAAAATCTTGTTGAGCCATCTGACCCCCCATCATTTTTTTCTTACCACCTTTACTGTAAGACATCATTTTTTTT
>Ga0209337_1000280_pt1 | contig 40620 bp, 39 predicted proteins | sample LinPmetageLP53_FD_184044 | JGI IMG/M metagenome (GOLD analysis project Ga0209337, IMG submission 184044) | Marine viral communities from the Pacific Ocean - LP-53 (SPAdes) (version 2) | ecosystem: Environmental > Aquatic > Marine > Oceanic | place: Pacific Ocean | collected 2010-02-08
ATGAGTTTCGTCTGTCATACTTAAAGTGTTACGTTGTTGACTATAATGCTCCAGCCCTTGGCCTTGAGTGATGTTACTGCGGTGTTAGTCGCGGCACTGAGTGAACCAGTGGCTGTATTGTAGTCGATGTCGATTCCAGCGTCACCCAAAGCAGAACCACCAGATGCTCCGGTAGACGTTGCGTATTTGCCTGATGCGTTAATGGATGTTAGTATGTTCTCGACCGATTGTGCGGTGAGTGCCGTACAGTTTTTCCATGTGTTGTTGAAGACTCCGTTTGAGATACCTGTAGGTGACCACGCATCGAAAAAGTTTGCAGGAAAATCTAAAAGACTCGTGCAGTTCTGCCACGAACTGAGGAAATACGGTACGTTCCCCACTTGAACTAAAGGAAACGAAGTTAACGGAGTAAATCCCCAAGCATAAGAAACATCAGTAGCATTGCTTAAATCTAATCCAGAAGCAAACTGTGTAATACTTGAATCATACCAAGCTGCGTGGAATCCGCTTCCTTTACTCAAATCTAGAGCAGGAAACGAAGTGAGACCACTAGCCCGCCATGCGTTCGTAAAGTTCACATTGCTTGCGCTTGTGCCGAGCTTTGCGCCGCTTGGGAATGACGTTAGGGCTGTGCAGCCGTTCCATGCGTTATGAAAACTATTACCTTTGCTTAAGTCCAACGCAGGAAAACTCGTAAGTCCACTTGACTGCCATGCGCTCGTAAAGTTCACATTGCTTGCGCTCGTGCCGAGCTTTGCGCCAGCCGGAAATGACGTTAGGGAATCTGTGGATTTCCATGACGCCGTAAAGTTGCTGCAAAGTGGGGCTTGAATTGCAGGGAAAGACCTTACGTCAGTATTTTCCCACGCATACTGCATTTCAGTGACACTCGTGGTATCAATTAGTGGGAATGTTTCTAGGCGGGTAGCGTTATACCATGAACTGTTAAGGCTAGTTACGCTTGACGTGTTCACATATTTAAACTCAACAATATCAGAGCGGGTCAGCCAAGACCCAGTTAGCGAAGTTACAGACACCTCATCAGACGCGCCTCGGTCAATCAAGAGCTTCCTAGCGTCTTCGATGTCTTTGCCTGTTGCTGATGCTGGTAACAAGATGATTCCGTAAAGGTCTCCGATTGACCTTACACCGCCAGCGTTCCCCAAAAGATTCAGCTCAGTGACCGCATTGGCATTCACGCGATACGCAAAGGTTCCGAGTGACGTCCCTACGACCTGCCAGCCAGCTTGACCTCCTGACAGTGGACTTGCAACCACAAGGCGGTCAGCGTTGTCGTTAAATGTAATCTTGTAGCCATCCCGTGTTGGTCGGTCGTTGACTACAGATTGGCTAACAGAAGCGTTAAGTGTGAAATCAGAACCAACAATATTACCGTTCCAGTAAGAAACAAAAGCAGCAGGGTCAACGATAGGGAAAATCTGCGGGTCAAAGAAATAGTAGCCTTGTGAGTCAATGAGACTAAAGACGTTATTCCTATTATTAATATATTTAACAACATCAGCAACTTGGTCGTCGGTGATGGTCGCAGGGAAGAGCGCAAGGAATTCAAGGTCGATGGCTGTGTTGTTTGGATTTGACGCAGACCCCACGCAGACGTTGAATTCCTCAGAACTAATAAATGTTGATAAAGCCGTTGATTTTAAATCTGCATTATTAACTAAAGATGACTGGCTTCCATTTATTATCTTTGCCTCATGTAAAATATCCCCGTTTTCATCGTCTAATAAACCTACGTGTGGAAGACGGTAATTACTTTGGAAGTATGTATCTAACGTTGTAGTGCCTGCATTCCTTAATGCAAAAATAGCGCCACTGGTATTGTGGTCAGCCGCTCCAGTTGAATTGACAGAAAAGATTCTTCCGAAATTCTCACCGCCATCACCAAGTACACTGAACGCAGCAAACATATAACCACCAGTAACCGTCTGGTTAAACAGACCGTTAAGACCATCGTTAACACCATCGAACCGCAAGACACTCTTCTTGATAACCGTGGCTGGGTCGTTGCCGGACTGGTTGAGAACTACCGGACCGCCGACACAATTAAACTTGGTGTCACCGTGCCTAATGCTCGTTGACCCGTTGAAATCACAATCGAAGACGACCGCTGAGTTGACCGTGAGCTTGGCCTTTTGAATCGCGTAGTTGCCTTGTGAACCAAGGGACGAAGGTTGAGCTTGTAGCTTAAGGTCTTCAGTCAATACACTAGCCTGATTTGACCCTGTTGACGTTGTGATTAAACTTTGGTCATTTAGCTCTATGTAAATTGCACTTCCGTTGAATCCGTATTTTACATTAAACGGCGTATTCAATGGAATTGATTCGACCGCAGACAAATTACTTACATCTGATTTACTGAAAACCCTAGCTCTTCCATCGCTATAAATTAATAGACTGAAGCCGCTTGTCCACGCACCGCCTCCCAGTGGTTTTATGTAGTTACCATATTGAGTAATCACCATGTCCACTTCAGCTTCCCAAGTCTGGTTGGCTCCAATGGTAACACTCGGACCTTCAGCGGAGTTTCCAGCAACGTCAGGAATGTAAAGATAACCACCAAGGTCACCCGCTGGATTCTTGATGAGCGGCAACGCTTTAGGCTGGTTTAGGGCCACATCTTGTTTCGCATCGCCGCCCTTTTGTGAACCGCGAGCCAAGTTGCGTAACACTGGGACGTTCTCAAGGAAGTCAGCGGTCGTCAGGGCTTCTGCTAGAACGTCACCAGATGTCGAAGCGTTCGTCAGTGTGGATAGATTGAGTGCCATTGTTTGAAATATATATTATTAATTACAGGCTATCGCTATGGTATGGCCAGTAGATGAGGCGCTTGATGTGGCCGTTGAGCTTGTTTTGTGCGGACGCCGATGCGCCCACATAGAGTCTATCGACAGTTGGTATAGTTCCAGACGTGTCAGAGTTTGTATCAACACCGTCGTGTGAGCCTTTAAAATTATTTAATTTAAACGAAGCGGCACGTCTTACTAGCGTTCCTGTTGGTGTCGTTGAGCTACCCAAACTTGCTTGAACATTACCACCATCAATAACCACTAAAACCTGATTATTAGAAGGTGTGCGTTGGTAAATAGATTCGTTAAATGTGTTGTCGCTAATTGCAAAGACCGAATTAAAATCAAAATAACCTCGACCAACTGCTTCAGTGTAAACCGTCCCCTCGCTTGCATTATAGAAGCTACTGAATGCACTGCCGGAAATCACAAGGTCGTCAGCGGCTCGCGTCACGGTGGACCCTGATGTCGGTATGTAGGACGTGGCGACACTTCCGGTCTCGACTTGTGCGCCCCAGATTTCAAAGTCGGTTGCTGTGTTGCCACCAAATGTGCTGAAAAAAATCGTGCCTCCACTGCCAGTGTGTTCAATCCTTTGCCATTCTCCGCTTAAAGTAAAGTCAGCTCCTCCTGCAACATTAGCACCAATACCAAACCGGACCACCTGACCAGCGACTCCTTTAACAAAAGCTGACACAGTGTAATCACTGACTGCAAATGAGTCTAAAATATATGAACTTCCCGAATACTGGATTCTTGTCGATGTGTTAGTGCCATCTGGAGCAATCCCATAGTCAGCCGTAAGTGTTACGTTATTTTTAGTCCACGCTGAGTTACTAAAGTCTTCACTGTAAGGCAACAAGTTAGTCGCACTCGGCTCCACCAGAATCATCGGCACTCGTGGGCCAAAGGTTGCCCCTGTGATGAATTTTGGATTTCCACTGGTATTCGCCACGAAGTCACTCGCGGTTGTGCCTTCTTCAAACTGTGGCCCCCAGATGAGCATAGAAGCACCTGTTCCAGTGTAGTTAACATCTGTTTCAGCGTTCTGAAGCTGCATATAAACAAAGCCGTTTGTCGTCGTTGCTTGTGCGGTAACACTTAAGCGATACCAGTCGTCTCCTTCATTAGTTACTGCTATTGTGCCAGTGCCGCTAGTAAGTGTCGCGACCCCAGTGTCAAGATTAAGAAAACCTTTGATTCCGTTTAGTGCGCTTGAATTAATTAAAAAGAATCTACCTGATGAAACTTTTTTAACGTAGGCGCTGACAGTGTAGTCTTGGCCTGCAACCAACGGAATGCCACTATCAAACAAACGATGCCTAGATGTGCCAGTGTTTTCAGTTAATTCATAGACAGGAGTAGTTCCATCAGGTGCCTGAGTTTGGCTATCTGTTAATGTGCCGCCTTCCGCTGTCCACCCACTACTAAAGTCCGTATAGCCAATGTTCTGGTAAACTGTCGGAGTTAACTCGGCTCCCTGTGTCTGGTCAACGCGCACCGTGTTGGGACTGGCTGACGCTATGAGACCGTTGGCGTTCGTGAACGTGGCGGTTCCTGCACGGGTCGCTGTGATTACGTCGAGCGTATCCGGCTTGCTTGGGTCTAGGTCTAGCGTTGGGTTCTCTAGGGTTCCCACCATTGATGTTGCTGCGTCAAAGAACAAGTAAGGGTCAAGACGTAGTGGGTCAAAGTCCCCAAACACTTTTTGCACCAGCGACCTAACAATAGGACGTGTGGTGGAAGAAACCAGATGGGGTCTGTAGGGCATGTTTAAAGGGCGCTGTTTTCTGCGACTGGCTTAACGAGGATGACCCCGCTTGTAGGGTTTCCGCTTCCTGCGTTAACAGAAACGCGAAGCTCTGTTTCAGAAGTAGAAAAGATAATAGCTCCGTTAGCTGATAACACAGCGTCATCTCCAAAATTAACCCACACATCACCAATCTTCTGCTGAAGGGTGGCTGCTGTGCTGTTGAAGTTAGAAGCAGAAACAGCAAACATTCCAGTGCTTCCATTCCAAGGGATGTCATAGTTCTGACTAGCTTGGTAATTGTTTATAGTTTTTCCGTAGTAACTCATGGTTTAGTAAGCTTTAGCTCCGCTCCCGGTAGTTCCGGTAGCTGGAGCGGTTCGATTGATGGTCAGTGAGCGTTGACCTCCTCTTCGGGAAGTCTTCTTTCTTTTCTCTGTTCCGATGTTTTTGATTTGTTCTACCTTCATAGCTGGCCTCGGTGGGGGGACCGGGGACTGTCTAGGAGGTGGAGCTGATGGGGATGACATGCACATAGCGTTATTCTAATGTTGAATTAAAAGAGTTCTCTACTTGCTCCTCAAGTCTATCCCTTAGGAAATTAACAACGGAACGCTGCCCGTGATGATAGTCGATGTCCCTTAGCGTAACCTTGGTATCAAAGTCACGCATAGGGAATCTATCGTCCAGAGCCTTAATTAGCTCTGAATTTAAAGGGAAATGAGTCTCTGGAAACATATCGAGTCATTCATTATTTTCACATATACCCACTCTATACCTGTCGTCCTGTAGGGTTTCGCATCTTTGAGCGTCCAATAAGATGTTCGCTGAACACACAACGTGAGCTATGTGACTCCTCCCGGACTCAGGGTCTAGGTCCTCTCCGTCCCTCCAAGCATTCAGATGTCTGATGATGGCAGACACATACGTAGTAGCACAAACCCCTGTTTTTCTCCAGTTGTATGGTCCGTATTTCTTGGCCCCTAAGCTGTGGACCCAAGCCGCCTCCTCCATTGCAAACGGAGGAAGCAGATGCATGGGAGCTTTCTTTGAGCCAGCTTCCCCTTTAGGGTCGTTTACTTCGAAGGTTTCCATAGGTTTATCTTCTTGGTATCTTTGTCGTAGTCTTTGTGTTGAAGGATGTAGGCTAGCCTAGCGTTAACCAGTGCGTCTTCTTCGGTTTGCCCTGCCTTCTCAAAAGCTCCTACCACGGTATCCCATGTATAGCCCTTCTTGTCCATCAGTTTTTTAGCTCCGATGAGACCCACACCTTTAGCCCCGGCGTAGCCGTCAGCTTGGTCCCCGGCTAGTGTCTGAATGAGGTGGAAGTTTCGAGCCTCCTCTTCTGTTATCTCCTTTAGCTCGTCCTTCAGTGGATTATACCAACGAATAGGTAGAGTAGCGAAGTCCTTGTCACCTGACACAGCTATGGTTTTCTTTGGTTCATTGGTGCAGTGGATACCAATCCAATCGTCAGCCTCCATGTTCTCAGCGGTGATGCCACCGTAGGTTTCTTTCATCCAACCAAACAACCACTTCAATCCAAGAGGTTTTCTCTTTGTCTTTCTTGAGGCTTTGTATTCCGGGAAGATGTCGTAGCGGTAGTTAGTCGAAGGCGAGAACACTGGAGTCAAGTCATTAGAGTCAAGTCTGGTCCTCAAGTTACTAAAGAAGGTCTCAACCTCTCGCTTCATGTCTGTCTCAGAACAGAGAAGAGTCCATTGGTCTTCGTCCCATTTGGTTTCATACTCACTAGCGAATGCAGCCCGGTAGGCTACCATGTCTCCGTCAATTATTATTGAGTCCATTAGTGTGTCTCCTTCCAGTTGTTTCCTATTTTGTATTCCCCATCCAGTGGGCATGCAACGTTGAGTTCGAAGCCTGCACTTTTGATGCAGTCAACAAATAGTTCTCCTAGTTCTTCAGCTCTGTCAGCGTCACAGGAGAACTGAACCTCATCGTGGACGTTGGCGTGCATCTCGTATCCGTTAGCTCGTTTAGCGAAGAGCACTAGAGCTTTCTTCATTATGATGGCGGCGGCTGACTGACACAGAAGGTTGAGAGCGCTGAACGCTTTACGCGCCGGGATTAACCTACCGTCTAGTCCTTTGATTTTGCCTTGTGTTTTGACCCGTTGGTCGATGGCGTTCATCAAAGAGCGCACAGCAGGAATCTTCTCAAGGAATTGATTCTTCAGTGCTCTGCCTTCGCGTTCCCCGCCGTCAACGATAGCTCCAATGGCTGCGTCCCCGGCGCCGTAGAGCCACATATAAATGAATTTCTTACTTTCATCTCTCGTTGATAATCCAGCCGCCTCTTGGTTAGCGGTGTGAATGTCTCCTTCTACAATCGTCTTAGCGTAGGACCCTCGGTCCCAGTTAGACAAGTAGCTGGCTAACACGCGAAGCTCGATACCGGAAGCGTCAGCTCCTACTAGGACCTTACCTTTGGGAGCGGTGAATAGCTCTCGGCACTCAGCTCCGTAGGGAGCACGGGTAGCGGGAATCTGTCCAAGGTTTGGTTTCGAGTGAGTGCATCTTCCAGAGTAAGCGCCAAGCGAATCGACATCGCCGTGTATGCGTCCGTTCTGAACCATACCCATCCAAGCATACCTACCTTCAGCTAATGCGCCTAGTCTCTTTTGAATGAGAAGATACTCAAGCAGAGCTAAGGAAGCTGGAGTGTTGATGTCCTTTAGGACTGCCTCGTTGATTGCCGGGCGCTTGCCTTCGTAAGCGTTAGGTTTCCAACCGGACTCAATCAACCTAGCTGAGATTTGGTCACGAGAACCAGCGTTGAATGGAACCTCAATGCTTTTGTTTCCAGTCTTGTCAGCTTGGTTAGCTAATGTCTGCTTTAGTCCTGCTTCTTTGAGCTTAACCTTTAGGTCTTTTTTGGTGGTAGCTGTGTAGGTAACTCCTTCTTCGACGACTGACCAACCAGCCGGAGTCTTGGTCTCAACAATCTTAGGAGGGAATAGCTTCTGTAGCTCATCCTGTAGCTCAACCCTTCTTGTCATTAGTTTAGACGCCAGCTTCTTTGCTTTGTCTATGTCGAATGGGAAGCCTGTCTCCACTTGATTGCGAATCGCGTTCGCGAAGTCATGCTCAAGCAACAGAACATTTTTGTTAGGGACTTTAGTGTTGAGGTGGCTATAAAGAGCGAAGGTAACCCTAACGTCTTGCTCGCAGTAGTCCTGCATTTCCTGAGACCATTGTGACCAGTCCTCAGTCTCACCGTGTGAGTCTTTGTGTATTCCAAGTCTCATTCCCCAAGCTTTCAAGCTGTGACTTCCTGCATACTTAGGCTCAACGCTTTTAGTTTTGAAGTCTTCAGTCTTGAGGTCCGGGTAGACGCACTTGGCCATAATTTTTGTGTCAATTACGAACGGAGGGTCCAAACCAAGTGACCCTTCCTTGTCCATCTTGAGCATGGCTGGCCAGTCAAACCCGATGGAGTTGTGTCCGATGATAACGTCAGCGGCACCGATTACCGAAAACGCTGTGTCGATTCCTCCCTTTATCTGGGAGTTGTAAGATGTCATCTCTCCTGTAGCTGTATCTAAAATACTGATGCAGTGGATGGTCTTCAGTCCTTTGAGTGTAGCCCAACACTCGATGGCGTTGGTCTCTATATCTATTACTATTTTTTTCATTTGCTGTGTTGTATTAAGTCGGTGAGTTTTAGCAGCACACCGACAGAGGTGTTGTTGTCTCCTCCTCTCTTCTCCCTGTCGGTTCCCTTTAGGGGTTCGACTAGAGCTTTAAGGTTCTCAGAAGAGATAAGGATAAAAACTGTTTCGAGAGCGAAGCACCAGTAGTCAGCCTCGGACTTGTCAATCCCGGACGGCTTACCTCTGGACTCAAACTCAATAAACAGGTTGCCAGTAACTTTGGCCATAAGGTCTCGTTTAACTTCAATGGTTTTGTTTTCAAGCATCTCGCCAAGCTCTTGCTCAGCTACTTGCCCGACCTTTAGGTCATACTTAAAGTTACTGTTATATTTCATTAAAATGGGGTATCAGTTTCTTCGGGTTCTTCGTTGTCGAGAATCTCGGTTTCAGCCAGCCGTCCTGTGATGTGACTGTAGGTCAACGTGGAGGCTAACCCCGTGTCTCCGCTGAAGCGGTTCTTTAACACGCGAACGTTAGTGGTGTTTCGAGACTCAGCGTTTTGCTGGTCTCTTTCCAGTCCACAAACTATGTCACTTAGTTGAGCTATGGACGCGCTTCCCCTAAGTTGAGCTAGGCTAGTCTCTGCTCCGTTCTCGTGGCCTCGACCTTCCGGGCGCTTAAGGTGACTCACAAGGATGAGACCAATCTTACACTCCTCAACCAGAGCGCGGAGCTTGGTCATTGTGTTATCGATTATTCGCCTCTCGTCTCCAGAGTCTAAACCGCTGACAACTATTGATAAATGGTCTAACACCAAATATTCAACACCAAGGGCCTTAGCCATATACCTGATGTGGCTCAATAGGTTGTTAGACTCAAGGCTACCCCAGTGGTCGTAGAAGAACACGCGACCGCTACCTACTGTCTTCTCAAAGCTCTTTCGATAATCATCGTTAACTTGAATAGGCTCTAGGTGTAAGAGCTTGTTCATGTCGAGACCTATGATTGAGTTAGCAGTGCGTTCGATAGATTCTTCCAGAGCAATGTAACCAATCTTCTTATCGGTGTGCGTAAGAAGGTGGTAAGCTAGCTCTTTGGTGACTGCGCTTTTTCCTATACCAGAACCAGCACAAACCGTCACGATTTCCCCTTTGCGAAGTCCGTGTGTCTTATCGTTAAGACCTTCCCAAGGATAGGGAACACTTTCGTTTACTTTGCTAGTGGTGAGTCGGTCTAGTAGCTCGGTTCCGTCAATGATAGTATCGGGTCGCCAGACCTTAGCTTGCCAGTAGGCGTCAACAATCTCCCGGCCTCGTCCTTCGACTAGAAGTTCGTTGGGGTCCTTTGCTGTGAGCTTGGCAATCTTGCAGGAACCAGCGGGTAGCACGTGACTACAAGCCTCCGCTGCGCTGTTGCCGGGTTCGTCGTTGTCGAACATAAGGATAACCTCCTCGAACTTCTCAAGCCACTTCATTTGCTTTTGAAATACCCGCTTAGCTCCTTGAGCACCTGAGGGTAAGCTAACCACAGGCCACTTACCTTCTCCAACTACCTGAGCTACCGTCAGACAATCAATCTCCCCCTCAGTAATGGTAAGGCGCTTGCCTCCGTTAGGCCATAGGTGTTGTCCCCAGAAACAAGTAGGGCTTCCGATGCTTCTAAAATCCTTACCTTCAAGACGAATCTTTTGAGAGACTATGTTCCTCTCCTCGTCTCGGTAGGTTGCTATGTGACATGCGTCACCGTTGTGTTCTCCTATGCGGTAGTCATACCGTTTGCAGACATCCATGTGAATGGCTCTACTAGGTATTGGCATAAAGTCTCCCTGTATAAACCGGGGAGTCGGTTGTGTTGTGTTTTCCATTTGGTTGTTCTGTTCTTCGTTGGTTGTTGGCGTGAATTCTCCACAGACGAAACACTTTGAGCTGCCATCTTCGTTGACTGCAAGTCCATCGCTGCTTCCACATTCATCGCATGGTTGATGTGTATTTATAAAACCCATTCTTTTGGTATCACCCGCTCGCACCAAAGAAACCCGTGCTTGTCACACCAGTCGGCGTAACTCGTCTTGCTCGTTTTGTTGAGCTTGTTGTCAGACTTCTGAAAGCAAAATCGAATATCCAAAAGAGGATTCGATTCGCGAACACGTAGATGCTTGGTGCGGTCGGCTGAAGTAAAGTAGCCCTTGGCTTCTACCATGACTCCGTTTGGGAAAATGAAGTCAGGTGTATACTTACGGACTACGGTGTATTCTAAACGACACGATTCGTAGGAGAAGGCAACGCCGCGCTTGTCTAAGCCACAAGCGAGCCTCTCCTCGAAACGCGAACGGAATTTAGAACGGGGCGACTTGACCCTGCTCCTCTTGGTTTTGCTCCAGTGCCTCATTGAGTGATTCTCCAGATGTGGTGTATCCTCCCGCTTCGCTGCTAAAGGAACCTCCACCGCCAGAAACGCTATACTCAACCAGCTCAAGGATTTGTGCTTCCTTAAGTCGGAGGGTGTAACCCCATCCCTGACTTGGGACATACCAATCTTTAAAGACGGCACTCATGCGGATTTTTGAACCAGAGCCAATCTTAGGTTTGTTGGTGATGGATTTAACATCAGCATCAAACAATGGGATGTTAAATTCAATAACATCTCCAGCGCGGGTAGTGACCTTAGCTTTTTGTTTTGCTAAGATTTCGTAATCGCCATCTTCGGTGATTCGAACAGGGCAGCTCTTGGCCTTCTTGACTGTCTTACCTTGACGCTGACATTCGGAATCGTAAGCAGCGTTGGCTAGGACATCGACCTTAGCTTTGAAAGCCTCGAACTCGTCTTCCGAAACGTGAAGCTTACAGGTGAAAACACCCACTTCATCAAACGCTGTGTCTGGCTCTACCAACTTAGGGTAGATTGCGGTTCCGATAGGGGTGACTAATTTTAGGTTTGTACTCATTGGTTTTGGTTTTTCTTTGTGTTGTTTAACTAAAGAGATACCGACTATGTTTAACCCCTTGTGGGTCAAATGTTCCATACTCAGGTAACTCAGGGAATTCCAACTCAGGGTTAGAACACCTGAGGTTTTGGTCGAACTCTTGGAGCAAGTCAACACTAAAAATCTCAGAAGCTGCTTTTCTTATAGCTAACGCTAGGTCGTGGGACCTTGTTGAGTGTGTTCCAAAGGAATCGTGGATGCACGAGAAGTCCCATATACCTAATGAATTAGCACCCAACACAGTCTTGGTGAGAATCGAAGCATCAATAGAATGCACGAAGTTAGGGCTGATTCCTTGCTTGGCCCTAGCTACGCTTAGTTCGTCAGTGCTGTCGCGGAAGTTTACCCAAGTAGCCTCACCTCCAATCTTAGTAGACACTGATTTGGAAGTCTGCTTGGCGTAGTGTTGTAGAACAGGGAACCCGGAAGGAGTGACCCAATCAACAACCTTGCCAGCTCTGGTCATTACTGAGGCTACTCCTTGTAGATATTTCATGCACTTGGTGGGTCTATCGAACACCTCTTGAATAGAATGCCACACAAGTTTAGCGAGGTAGCCTGTGACTTTGTATCGCTCGCTTTCGGAGAAGGGATTTGGAACGTGGTCTTTTCGCAGGCGGTCTTGATACCACTCGTCGATGTAAGCTCTACAAGAATAAAAAGTTCCGCCATATGGGTATACCATTGTCGGGCGTTTTGTTGCCTTGCGGTCAACCTCAAATCTTAACCAAGACTTAGCTACTACGTTTCCCGTACTTGCGTCTTCTTTTAGCTTGCCGTTAACACGGGCCGCAATCACTGAATATATATCTTGAGGGTAGTCGGTGGGTGAGGCGTTGGTAGCGTGAGCGGTCTCTTCGCAGTGCGTTAAACAAGCTAAGAGTTGTAGTCCGTTGTTGGTTGCATCCTGAGCACAAGGTAGTTTAGAATCTACAAATCCTTTCTGTTTATACGCAGCCCATTCTAGGCACCAAGCGAGGTGCTGCCAAGGTTTGTCGGCGGTAGTCCAACTTAGGTTTTCTTTAGGACCGGACGCAATCAAACAAGCCTCGTCAGAATAGTCGTTTGCCCATTGGATTCTCTCTTCAAGGGTTACCTTGTCATTGCCATATGTGTTAGCGCCATGAATAGCTAACCACTCAGCTTGTGCTTCTGTCTTGACACGCTCAGAACGAAAAAACTGTAGCAACCCACGCGATGGGTCGGCGTTCTGGACGTTAAGAAACGAAGGGATGTTGTAGACCCTGCCTCTCCAATCGACGTTAGAGGGAAAGAAGAAACGATTGCCTTCGAATTTGTTTGCTAGGTGTAAAACCTTAGCTGTGAGTAGGCGTCTAGATTTAGTGGATAGATTTATGTCGTATATCTTGGCAGCTTGTCGTCTCCAGTTGACGTTAGCCTCCGGGTTTGTTTTGAAGTCATTTGGTAGAGGAGGGAACTCTTCGTCCTTTCGGTTTGGTATGTCTCCTATGGCTACGTTGTTGTCCCAAGACCACTCCATGACATCCTTTACTGCTGAGTTTATTTCCCAAGGAGTCTGCTGGATTAGATTTACAGCACCCATAGGTTCCTTCAGCTCTCCCGGTATCGAGCGGAGGTAGTCCATGTTCGAAGTCTTGATGAAGGGAACCTCTGGTAGTCTGTCGTCAGCCGGGTAGCCTCCCTTCCACACGCTTGTCCAAGGCTCAGGTAATTCTACAGTGGGCAACCAAAAGGGTTCCATAAGCTCCCGGTTATCGTTGTAGTTTTCAATCCAATCGACCAGCTCTTTGGTGGGAGCAACAAACCTAGTCGGCCTGCGCCCAGCTCGTTCAAGAACATAGTTATATTCAATCAGTCCTGTGCAGCTTCTGAATAATTCTACCGCTGTTAATCCCGCACTAGTTTTATCTCTCGTTGCCCACTTCTCAAACTCAGGCATAAGCCCTTTGCTTGCCTCGTTTTTCATCGAGGAGCGAACGTGACGGACTTTAGCGTTGAGTCCTTTTCTGCGCTTAGCTCCTAGTAGAATGCCTTGAGCTTTCTCTTCGTTATTATTTAGTAGAAATTTACATCTAATCTCATCTTCAAGACGAGCGCCGAGGAAGATAGCCACTTGAGACATTGGTCTCTTTTTTGTTATGCTGTCAATTATAGCCTTGGTGGATATGTAGGCAATTACCTTAGGGTCTAGCGTCTGTAGTTCTATTTGGTAGCGAGCTGGAGTAGCGTATTTTGCTATTGACACAAGCCACTCTTTAATGCTAACGGAAAACTTGGGTAAAGCTTCTCGCATTAAAGCTTGACCGTATCTTGTTTCTAACTCTGCTTCTCTGGCTTTTGAGTTCTCGATTTTAGAACGATACCTACCAACACCCAGCGTGAGCATTGACTCATTTAAAGATTCTTGCGTAAGGTCGGCCACAAGCGTATCTACTAGCGATATATAAATCGCAGTCAAGGATAAAGTTTGAACCGGCCTCAATCATGATAGTCCCCCGACCGAGCGAAGCGAGGGAGGCTGCGTAGGGGTGGGTGCCGGGGCTAGGGGCGGCCCGTCGGTGTGGGCATTGGGCGAGCGGTGTGTGGGCGCAGCAAAAAAAAAGGGAACCTAGCTTAAACGCTAAGTTCCCCTTGTGGTGTTACTTGTTTGCTTCTTGGTATAGCTTGATGAAGAGTGCTACCCAGATAGCCCAAGTTATGTAGTGTTGGCGCAGGAGTATGTTAATCCATGCGTCTTTTGCTTTTTTGTTCAGTGCAGATGATAGTTAGTGTTGGGTATATCTCTGTCCCAACAAGCCCTACAACTCCCACAAGCATTGTTTTGCTCAGGGGCGGGGCAGTGAAATGCGGACGAAGCCCAACCGACACTTGATGTATTTATAATGTAGTTTCCGACTGTCGGAGAGCTAAGTCCTGTTCCTACTATGCTAGCACTTAGACGTATAGTCAAGTTTTTGGCTAGTTTGTTCTGCGCTGTCCATGAACCCACTAAACTTCTTTCTCTTGTTGGGAGCCAGAACTTGATGTGGGACAGAGAGTTTGCTATGTTGTTTATTGCCGTGAGATGCTCCATGCTTTGCAAGTCACCGCTGTCGTGCCACCTGAAGTAGCCTGATTTTTCTTTGCGGTTGATAAGCTCAGTGAGGTTGCGTTCCCATAGTGTTATGTCGTGTGATAGTGCGTTAAGTCTTTTGGTCATTGCTGTTTGCACGTTGTTGAACATGTATCTGTTCTTGAGTGCGTAGCAATTTGAGCATACTGAGTTGGCTACTTTGCGAAGCTTAGCGCCAACGTTACAGTGTTTAGCTGGTATGCTGTATCCGTGACACGGCATCTTGCTAGGAGACGACAGGCTACCTACTTGGTTTTGTAGTTCTGCCAAAGTCATCTCTGAACGGCGGTGTGTCTATGTTGTGTAACTTTGTGTCTACTGACTTTGTCATTTCTTTGTTGACGAAGGAGAGGAGCACAAGCTCTTCGCGTATTGATAGTAGACGTTTTCTTACTTTTTGTTTATCGTAGGGCATTAGTGTAGTTTGTGGTGTAGTAGAGCGTGTGTGAGCAACAAGCCCTTTACTGTTTTGTTTATTGGTTTTTTGACGTGTGTGTATACTGATTGACGACCTTTACCGTCTTGGACAACAACTCGGTTAGTAAACACAGCACAACAAAACCCTAATTCTTTTGCAGCTTTGTGTGCGTATGTAACTAGGTTATCGCTTTCGATGATGTTTGCGATGTTAGACAAGTCTTTGAGTGCTCGCTTGTGTGTGAATGTTTTGTGCATTGTGATAGTGAGAAACACCCTTGCCCCCTGATAATATGAAAAACAAGGGACAAGGGCTTTCATGCATACTAGGAAACTTGGTTATACCACTTTTTGTTGAAGTTTTCGTATCCGTCTAGCTTTACTTGCGATAGGCTAGACCAAAGAGCTGCTGTGTATTTCTTTTTGTTTTCGAGGGTAGCAGCACCTTTGCGTCTTGCGTCAGTATACGGCTCGTTGGTTTTGGGGTCGATAGCAAGGTCACCACGGTGTGCGTATGTGTATGCGTTGAGCAAACGCCAGAGTGTGTATTTTTCGCGACCTTCTGAGTCTTGGTATGGCTCTGGGTGCTCTGGCTTGATGAACATGTCACATACCTGAGCGGTGCGCGATTGCTGGATGAAGTCAGCTTTGCTGGCGTTATAACCGATGAATGATAGTCCTTCTTCTGCTTTGATGTTGTAGTTTTTGAGGAACTCGATGTCTTTGCGCGTCTGAGCAACGTTGTTACGGTAGTCACTGAGCAGCGAGTTTAGACGACTTGCGAAGTTCTCGATACCGAAGCGAGAGTTCTTGGCTTTGATAGTGATGTCGCCGCCGAACATAAGGTTAGAGCACACAATAACTTTGTTACCGATAGCGAACTCCATAGGCACACGCTTGTCGTGGCTGTTACGTGCGATGATGAAAGTCTCTACGTCGTCTGCAACTTGGAAGTCGTAGTTGCGAACACGAGCGATGAGGAAGAAGCGGTTAGCAACTTTCTTTGCTGGTTTGTGTTTGTAAACAAGTGCTGATGTCCAGTTCTTTGGCTCTGTTTTGTATTCTTCGATGCCGTCTACCTTCATAGCGACTTCGTCAAGGACGAGACCGTAATGACGACACCCGTTTAGGATACGTCGAGCGAAGTCACTGTGTGGCGTGAGCCTGTTGTGCTCGTGATAGTTACGTTCGCCTTGTTCGAAGGGTTGAGGCGTGTGGAACTGTTCAAGCTCGTGAAGCTCGCGTATTTCTGTGCCTTTGCCCATAACAGACAAAGTTGGCGTTGTAGGAGCTGAGACAGCGGGTTGTGGTGGAGTTAGTGTTTCCATAGTATTTGTTGGTTTGTTTTTGTTGGTTACTGTAGCCATGATAACTACAATAAAATAAATAAACTTAGTGAGGCGGTAGTTGACGTTGAGCGTAGCGAAGAGTATACACGAGGTAACGAGTGTTGATAAGCGAGCAAGGCGAGCGTTCTCATTGGGTTGCGTAGCGTGGATAAAACCGAGCGAAGCGAGGCGAAAAAAAATGCCCTAAGTGCAGCAAAAGCAACACCTAGGGCAAGATTTATTTGGTGATAGTCAAATGAGCATCAGCACAGGCTCGGCGGGTTCGAGGTGTGCCTCTGGGTCCGGGTCTGACATGCCGTCACACCATCGCGGGAGGTGGTCGCGTTGGGTGACTGGGTGAACTGAGCGCGACCAGTCCAGAAGGTCGGAAAGCTGCTCTGCATCTGAGAGGCGAGGGGCTTCTTGCCAAGTATCGCCAAACTCTTCGAGGGATTCGAGAGGGACAACGACAGAACCAGCTTCTTGGGATATGGTGCGGAAACCTGTTGCGATGTCGTCAAGCGCAACGGTGTTGCCTGCGCTGGGTGATTCCTCGGCCGTCGCTAGGTCGAGCCAATACGAAACAACTTCCTCAGGGTCCCAGCTTAGGCGATGGGCGCGAACTGTGGCCTTGGCTTGCTGGTATAGAGCAGACCAGAGCGCGCGGTGGTGGGTGGTGTATCGACGCGCGTTGAGTGCGCGTGATAGTAGACCGCTCTGGTATGGTGTGGGTGCTGTGGTTTTCATCACGCGCTTGGGATTGGTGTGAAGTATGTTGTGGTTGAGGTTTTACCGTTCAGGTCGGTGACCGTGCGGGATTCTGGGATTACGCGCATCGAGTCGCCTACTTTCTTGCCTGCTAGGAACGGCGACGGCTTGGCTGCATCAGTCCAGACAGACAACACGGTTGAGGAAGTTTCCGACCACCCTTTGAAAAGCAGGGCTTCTCCTTGGCGGGTGGTAACTGTGGTTGTTTCGATGATAATAGCTTCTATGGGCTGGGTATTGGTTTTCATATTTTGGTTGTTCTTTAGAACGAAATAAATTTACAACAAATTAAGACAATGACAAGAAAAAACACATATTTATTATGTATCTGTATGACAACTTTTGAAGGGTCGAACTTGGCGACCGAAGGAAGCAAAGGGCGAAACCGAAAAAGATAAAGAACTTAACATCTTGCTAGAACAAGGGTCAAGAAGAAAAGAGATGATAGTCATAGCAGTCCTAGAGGCTAACACAAAGCTAAACTAATGGCGTTTACCGTTTCGAACCTTTTGTTCTTGATGCTTGGGCTAGCAAGTGTATTGCGGTCAGTTAGTCGTTACGTTTGTTTCTTCGCTTGCGTAGGGTGGAGGTGAGTGCTCTGAGTTCAGCGTAGAGGTGAACTTTAAGGAGGAAGAGGAGTCTATTCATAACAGGTAAATAAAACAACATAGGAGAGGAGGAATGATAGTTAGCCTTTGCAACCTTGAGTGTATTCTAGCTCTATGTGCATGCCGTAATACTTGTCGATAATCTTGATTGGATTCTTTGACCACATCTCCATGCTGAAGTTGTTGGTCTCGTTGAGGTTTAACTCATCGACTACAGCTTCTACTGCGTCACCGATAGATGCGAAGTGACCTATTGTCTTTTCGTCAGCCGTAGGTGTAATGTCAATGTCACGTTGATACAAGTTGATTGAGATGGATTGCATATTCATACAAAGAACTAGATAACACTAGGTGGATGATAGTAGGGTGGGTTAGTAGCCCGCACTGAGCCAACACTTAGCTCCGCTTACGAGGTAGTCAGTGATGGGCTGAGTGTTGGAAGAGCAGGTGTTATGTAGTGTGGCTATGAGGTAGCAGTGGTGAGTCTATGTGAGTGCCTATGTGTGTGGCTATGTGTGTGCCTATGTGTGTAACCAAAAAACACCAGCAAAAAGAAGAACACAAGAACCCACACAAAGTCCCACCAGTAGCTAACTAAAAGCTCTCTAAAAGCTACGAATACCGCAGAAAACATAGCGTGTGCCTCTGGAGTCTGGGCCACGGCGACCAATGTATACCTTGCGAGAATCGCACGGGGTATACGGGGGAAGGCGGGCTCAGAGCGTGTAACGCTACCCCCTCAGATTTTTGCGTTAAAACCACCTTTAGCCCCGCTTTAGTGTTGCCCTCCCAGCTTACCTATGAACAACCAATGAAAACACGCAAGCTAGGAGAGCTTTACACAACACACACAACAAAAATAGGGGTTTGACACTTAAGGTCAACGGGAAAGTTTCTTTTTTATACGCTTGACAGGGAGTTCCTGCGGGTGTACTTAGAGTGTGGCTGTGAGTGGTTAAGCGTGCCTTATAAGCGCATAACCCACTAAGAATACACATTCCACATCAGTCATAGGTTATGAGTGTTGTTATAAGTCTTTTAAGGCAGCTTAGAGGTTAACTCTAAGTGTACCCTTCAGTGCCTCCATATATACCACCTCTAATTAGACAACACATCCCATATCTTAACTACCGCAGGAACAGCTAAAGCCTCTACGGCCATAACTATCTGTTCTTCAGTCTTTACGGGCATGTTGTAATTGGCACCTGAGAGGTCTAGAGCACAGTGGATAATCTCGTGGACTAGGGTTGACCTAAAGAGTTCTTTAGTCTTTAGGACTTCTCTTCCTATGTTGATACAACGGTGTGTTGAGTCGTATTCAGCTAACCTTTCGTCCCCGAACTCCTCAACGATGTTGATGGGAATGTCTTGTCCTGCAATGTTGATTACATCCATTTGGGGTTGTTGTTGTTAAAGTTACCTAGGAACCGCTCTAGTTCCTCTTTTAAGAGGTCCTCCTTTCGGTCCACGATGCGTTTGTCTACGTCTTGAGCCATTTGCTCTGTCCAGTAGGCTACAGCCATGCTAAGGGCATCTAGGCGGTCATCGTGAGTGATTGCACCTCGTTGCCTTGTGAGTCTTGAGAGTTGGTAGATGAGTTGGTATTTGAGCTGAGAGTCGTGGGGATACCTTTGAGCGCTCTCGTAGTCATCTTGGATTACCTTAGGGTCAACCACGAGCCTGTGCTGGTTCATTACTGGCTCTAGGGTGTCTATGATTCTTCGTTCCTTTTGGATGTTGTGTCTGACCTCCTCGATGGTGCAGGGGTGGACTTTGGTGAGCACTGGTTTGAATAACTCAACAAACATACCGTCACCGAAGTTACTCTCGACCACGATGGCGTTGACCTTGTGTTGTTTGGCCTTCATGGCGAGGGCCTTCATTGTTGTGTCGTCGTAGCCGCCCTGTAGTCCACCTCCGTCACTCACAAAGAGGTAGCCATTGAGCATCTTAACGATACTGAAGGCTGTCTCGTCGCGGCCACGCCCGGAGGGGTCAATGGACATCACAGAGCCTGTGTAGGGTATGTAGTCTCCTATGGTTTCCATTGGGCGGTAGAAGCGGTCCCCTGAGAGGCCCACGTTTGGCACTGAGGAGTCCCACTCTAGTTTTGGGTCTCTGGCCCACACAAGCTTCTCAGGAGCCATCTCAGGGTCAACAGACATCACTATGAGGTCGCTGGTCTTGAGAGGGTATCTGTCTAGGTCACTTAGCCGGGTATCCAGCATAAACTGCATAGAGAATCCTGTGCGTCCGTAGGAAGCTTCTCGCTCTGCTAGGTCTATGTCTGAGAAGCGCAGGGGTTCTGTGGAGTCCCCAGCTTTCTCGTCGTCTACACAGATAGGACTGATTGTCCCGTCGTAGGTGTTTTGGTTAACTTTGGCTGTAACATACTTGGCTGGCCAAATCTGTTTACGGTATCCTCGGTCTGTGAGCTTGTTGTAGATTGTGTCTTCACACTGTGGGGTTCCCAGAAAGAGGACCCTAGAGTCAGCGTCTGGTTTGATGATGGCGTCGAACTCCTTGACCTGTTCGCCAAGCTTGTCGCGCATCCCTTGTGTGGCGCTGTTGCCTACAACCTCAATATCGTCAGCAACGATGATGTCAGCTCGTGAGCCTGTCAGTTGAGACGTGACTCCCAAGGATTTGACGGAGGGGGCGTGGGAGGCGGGGGCTGGTCCGACATCGAAGGAGATTTTGGAAAATCGCTGTTTGTCTGTGGGTCGGAGGTGGGCGAGGATGGGTAGCTCATGTATGAGTCTAAGTGTAAAAGTGCTAAAGTCGTCTGCTCTTGTTTTTGAAGCAGAGACGACAAGTATGTTCTTTCTTGGGTTGAGGAGGAGTTGATGGACAACGTATGCAGAGCAAATCCAACTCTTACCGACTCCCCTAAAGCCTTCGATAATAGCTCGTCTATCTCCTCGTTGCATGTAATCGGCGATTTCATATTGAATAGGTGTAGGGTCAGGTAGGTTAAGGTGCTTCCATACAACGTATAGAAAGTTCCTAAAGTCTTTTAGTTTGTCAGGGATTACCACGGTTACTTGTTGTTACCTCGATTCTTCTTTTTACTTTGAATCTTGAGGTTACGCGAGTTGTTATTTTTGGGGTTTCGGTCGGCGTGGTGAACGTCCTTACCCTTGAGGGCCTTCTTGCCCTTCTTCTTCACCATGATGGAACGAGCCTTGTTGCGCCCAGCTCTGCGCTTCTTCTGTGTGTCGCTCTTGTGGTAGCCGTCGTATTCCTTGCGGTAGTTTCTAGATTTATTCATTAGCTGCAAAGGGAAGTAGGTTTACAAGGTTATCCATAGGGTTCTCCTTGGATAGCCCAGCGTGGATTCCGTTGTCTTTTAAGAGCTGCCTAGCTGCGTTAAGGTCGCTAGGCGCTGCTTCCCCGGACTCAATCCGCATGATGAACTCGTTGATGAGTAGACTCTGAAGAGACTGTAGCTTTTTCTCTTGGTCTTCTATGTGTTCTTGTTTCTCCATTCTTTTACTATTCTGATTATTAGATAAACTAAACTTAATAAACCAACGCAAACACCAACTAAAGCGTTGATGTCAGAGAGGGTTAACGTGCTTACAATACCAAAGATACCGACTAAAGCTGGCGTATATGTTGAGTCCATGTCTTATGATAAAGCCGTGATTCCAACACAAGGTCTAACAAAATGAGGGGATTCAGTTCCTGAGGCTGTGTTAACATCAGCTACCCATCTAACTTGATGAAGAGTAGTATCGTTAGAAGTTGAATTGGCTCTACCTCTTAATTCAATTACTTTATTAGAAGTCCAAGTAGTAACCCTTCCGTCATTAGGGCTAGCCGACCCAGAGCCTATGATTCTAAAAGAATACTTAACGTGATACCATCCGGGTCCATAACCGTTGGCTGGGCCGTATATAAAACTGTATTGATTCGAAACTTCTGTGTTATCTAAATACAACTTAAGAGAAGTCGCCGGAGTCTCGCCTGTTGCCGCAGCACCAATCCAAAATCTACACTCATACACAACAATCTTAGCGGTAGATGGCGGTTTATATGTAATTTGTGAACCGGAAATAAGGGCGTCACTAGTAGTTAAAACCTGAGCTGACGTTACGTTTTGAACTGTAAGAGTTCGCGACGCTCCCGGTAGAGCGTAAACCGCTCCATCACAGGGAAGATAAACACTTTCGAGCATGTTGGTTTCAGTGTTAGACGTTGGTAACACCCCTGTCATTCCTGAGCTGATGTCAATAGCGCCTTTAATTGCTGTTGCGTGTTGGGTAACCGCTGCTTGCGTAACTGAGGCGGTCGGTATTGTAAGTGTCTTACCGCTTAAGTTTAGTGTGCTTGCTAGTTTAGTAGCACCAACAACTCCATCCTTTATTTTGACTGCTTCTACTGCATCTGTAGCTAACTTACTAGCACCTACAGCGCCGTCCTGTATGTCGCTGTTTGTTATAATCACCCGACTTGCGCTTCCCGCAGCATCTTCACTAGCTTCCTGAGCTGCAAACAACCCCTGCCTGTAGGCTGTGTCTAGGTCAGACTCTGAGATACGAGAGCCAGCCGTGAAGTCTACCAAAGCGTTTGTAGTAGTAGCTCTGTATACCCTAGCTGACGTAATGGTTAGAGAAGGGTATTGAGATGCGATGCTACCGCTTAATGTTATTATTTTAGTTGTCTCATTTACACTAGCTACAGGAACAGCAACCCAAAGGGGTCCCGGAGTAAGAATAGCAAACTTGATGTCATCTTTGTTTAGATACTCAAAATCAAAGGGTCCGTAGTTAAGTTGAGATGTACCGTTAGGTGAAGCTGAGCCAGCTGCTAAGGTTAAGGGGGTGTATGAATTAGGCATGGTTTTTTAAAAGTTAAGGTTATCTAGAGAAGTCACCGAGTTCCTTTCTGAGTCTATTGAGAGCAACACGTCTGTAGGCTCCGAAAGTTCTTGTTAGCAACTTGGTTCTAGGGTGGTCCTTGTCGCTGTTCGCTGAAGTAACAGGAGGTAGGTTTTGGTAGTCATTAGACTCGATGACCCTTCTTAGTCTTTGTCTAAGAGTGTCACTTTCTGCGCCAGCAGTTGCGGTTCCCATAATCTCAAGAAACCTGTCGTAACCTGTTTGTCCTTTTGCGTTTCGAAGTTGCGTAAGGTCAACGTCTTGTCCATTAATAGGTCTGACGTATGAAGGAACATTTCTACCTACTTCATGTTGCTCAAGCTCCAAGTCAACAAGGTCATTAGAAGCTGTAGACTGGTAGATAGGGTTCATAGAAGCCAAAAGACTCCCTCCTCCTTCTCTTCGTTGAATTTCACCAAGGAAGTTTCTTACTGGCATGACAGGATTTCCTCCTCGCCAAGCTGAAGGAAGTCTCCTTTTGATTTTATCCATCAAGGTTCTAGCTTCAAGCACAGCAGGGTCTTCTTCGAAAATCTGGTTTGACCAGTTTAAGATTCCGGGAACAGCCATAGAGCTTAACACGTTATCTCTTATATTACCACCCACCCTAGCTGGTTCCTCAAAGAGTTCCATAAGCTCTCCTAAGTTCTCGATATAAGACTTGTTACTGACGTTCCTAGCCATAGTTGTTGCTACAATACCAAATATAGTCTTAAGGTAAGGCTCCTGAGCAGCATACTCCTCTGGGTTCCTGTATTCACTGTTCTCGCCCTGCTCCATCGCTTCGTCGTGGAGTTGGATAGAGTCAGCCATAATTCCAATCATAGTAGCAAAAGGGTCAAGCCTTTGGTAGCTAAGCCACTTATCTCCTATTTTAATTGAGTAAGCTCTTTTCCCTGTGTTTCTCCAGACCTTCTTTAGGCCCGGACTTTCGGGTTCGCCACCTGTTATTTTATCTCTAAGGCTTTCCACGCTCATATACATGGTCCCAGCGGCCATAACACCAAAAGACAACCTACCCACCGCCTCTGCTTGCTTGATTCCAGCTTCGTTGGTAATTATAGAAAGCATTTCTTCAGCTTGCTTCCTTGATGCAGGCAAACCAGCTTCTAAACCAAAGTCGTCTATCGCTTCATCTAAGGTTCTTGTCTCCAGTCCTTTCTTAAGTCTTGTAGCACCTAAAGCTTCTTTACCAGCTCCTAGAGGAAGCGTTCTTCCAAGGGCAAACGTAAGTATGTTTGATGGAGTCCTAACGAACGGAATAACAAAACCAAGGGAAGGGTGCATTGTAGCCATTTTACCTGTGGTCTTAAAGAACTTGTTAGTGACCTCGTTAGTAAACGTGTTTACCAGCGCCCAGTCAGTTCCAGAGTCTACTAATTCACGTCTAGCCATAGGGTCAAGAACGTTACTAATAATTCCATCTTCTAAAACAAGGTTTTTGCTTTGAAAATGAGAACTTACGTATTGTTCGATAAACTCGCTTCTGTCTTCGGTTATCTCTCCAGCCTTGTCCCTTTTGTTAAGAGCTAAGTGAGCTTCTTTTCTTACGTTATCTTCGTTTCTGAATCTACCGTCTTTAGTAATAAGCTCGTTGAAGCCGTCGTGGATAAACTCTGCAAGCTTATTTGGGTCTTTGTGTAGTCCTCTTTTGTATCCCTCTAAGGCTAAGCTTGTCTTAGTGCGCGAGCGGAAAGACATCTGCTTAAAGAACTCATCGCCCGTCATCATAATTCTAGACGGAGAGCGAACAACTTTACCTATAACATTGAAGGCACTTTTGAGTGTATTACCCTCAGGGTTTTTAATAGATAGTTCTCCTTGAGGAGCTAGCATACGGTCGTCTCTATAGGCTGTGTAGCCGCTGACTGAGCGAGCGTCATCGTCAACTCCTGATTTCCAAGCGTATTTCAGCGAATCTCTAAATGACTGGAAATCAAACATTGCTCTCATGTTAGCTTTTACGAGGTCTACGTTTCCGGTGGCCACTCCTCCGATAATACTTTCAATGTGACGCAGAGGCAGCACAAGAGCACCGCCAAGGAAGTTAACAGCCCAAGTCTGAGGGGAACTAAGAATAGCGTTGTAATACCACTCTTGAGAAACGCCTAAGCCTTTACGCATTACGATGCTGTATTTAGAAACAGCGTTAGTAGGGCCTACCTCGCTTTTAAGCTTAGTGATAAACTCTCCCATGTTATCAGTTCCTTTTTTCTCTATGCTTGTCTTTTTGTAAATCTTTTCAAGGTCTTTTACAATTTTCTTAGCACTGTATCCACGACTGTGTGCTCGCCTAAGAAGCTTACCAGCGTGACTGTTTGCTCTTTCAATAGCAACTCCTAGCGGTAAGTTCTGTCCAGCAACGTCTCTACCTATAGAAGTTTTTCCTGTTTTGTAAAGCAAGTGACGGTCTCTTAGACCCAAGGAGTATTGAGTTCCAAAATCATTCCAAATCTCTTGAATAGCAGCAAAGCGGTCTAGAGAGCTAAACAACTCAACCAGAGCCTCTTCAGAACTTAGAGTCACGTCGCCAGCTCCGTCTAGCTTTGCTTGTGTATAGCCCGGACCACTAGGGTCCATTGCCTTCTTAACATTCTGTAAGTTTTCGTAGATTTGGTCTTTGGCTACGTTAAGTCCTTTAAACGCTACTTCAGCCTCGATGCGAAACCTCCGCATGTCTTCGGGGCTTTTTCTTAATGCTTCTAAGTCAATAGAGCTAGGCTTACCTCCCGCGCTTTCTAGTCCTAAGTTAAATATCTTTTTTGTGTCCTCGTAGAAACTAGAAGAGACTGGTTGATTAAAGTTTTCTTTTCTTCCTTTTTCTAAAATGACTCTAGTAACTTTAGAGAAAAGAGTTCTTAGCTCAGGTTTATCAGATACAACTCTCAGGCTAGACAACAAAGCCTCAGGGCTTGATTCATCGCCAAAACCTACTTTTCTTAGTCTAGCCCCTTGGACTTTTGCTATCTTCTTTAATAGGTTATTTTCCTGTCTTAAAATAGCACCTTCAACCCCTTGACCTTCCTTCTTGAGTTCTTTTAACATGTCCCTAATAGTCGCCTTCTTATTGGCTTCCGACATGGTAGAAGGAATCATGTTTGAGTTTCCTCTGAGCCACTCGTCAATCATTTCACCAGACGCTTTTTCAACGTCTATCTCATCGTATTTGATTCCCGGTTTAGCTTCTTTAGCTTCGCCAGTTAATCTCTCGCCTCGCTTTACTGAATCAGAAACAGGTATTTTGTTAATAGGAACCCCAGCGATAGACTCAGCTTCAATGACTCTACTAGCGTCTTCACTTCTTTTGTTTAGCTCTAGGATTGCCTTAATTTCGTCTTCGTCGAGCTGGTTGCTTTTCATAGCCGATTGCACCGCTAGTAGCTCGTTAGGTTCTTCTCCCCTAGCTATTTGTTTACTTATGGCTTTTTGCTTTTCCCTAAACTTACCAAACACTTTTTCCAACCCCTGAAGCGCTTTAGTAGACTCAGGTATTTCGTTCGGGTCTAACGGGTCAAACATACCCTTTTCGGGTGTTATAGTCTTTTTTCCTTTTTCAACAGGACTCTTTCCAGCGACCGCTTGGTAGCCTTTCTTAGCTCCATAAAAGGCAACACCCATTAACTCACCAACAATAAGTCCTTCAAGGGCGTTTTTGAATCGCCCCTCAAGCTCACCTTCGTCTTTGTCTGGGTCATAGGCCATCCAATCAACAATAGCGTTGCTTTCTAAACCTTCGTAGCTTTTAAGTAAGTTAGAGATTCTCTGCTCTTCGCCTTTCCAAACAAGAAAATCAGAGAACGCACCAGCGGCTGCGTTGCGCACACCAACTTTAGTGGTCTTCTTGAGCTTACTGAGTGTCTTTAAAGTTTTAGTGTCTAAGGTTCTATTGCCTTTAGCGAGGCTACCCAGTGCTTTACTAGCAGCCCCTGAGGCTTTACCAAGCTTAGAGAGCTGAAGAACTTTTCCAGCTTTAGAGGCCACCCCAAGTCCGGGAACGAAACCAACAGCAAACTGAACAAGACCCTCTCCGAAGCGACCTACAGTTGTCTTAGATTTACCGAATCTTCCTAGAGCTGAATTCTGGTCTCTATCCCAGTCTGTGAGTCTATCTCCGGTAGCGTAATCAACAAGACCGTATAGACCTTCTAAAGCTCCTTCAACGCCTCTAAGAGGAGACAAAACTACGTCAGATAAGTAATCACCAAAATCAGGGTCTTCTTCTGGAGGCGCTTGTTGTTGTGGCTGTTGTTGCTCTTTTGGTTGCTCTCCAGTTATGGACTCATCAACTGGTTCTTGCACAGGTTGCTGCGCTTCGCGAGCTACAGGCTCTTGAACAGGTTGTTGCTGCTCTTTAGTTCCTATGACTGAATCCTGTGTGCTTGTCCCGATGATTTTATCCTCTTCCTTCTCTTCTTCGGTTTCACCGATAATAGAAGTTTCTGCTTTGTCGTTCCCGATTATCATCTTTATTTATTTGCGTTGGTTTCTGTGGTAAGGTGTATCGTATTGTGCTCTTAGGAACGACACGATGTCTTCATGCCCGTAAAGCTCAGCTACATCTAAGAGCTGGTCTTCTGTCATCTCAAGGTCTTTCAAAGCTTTTGTAACGTCAGCTTCTTTAATTCTATAGCTACTAGAACCCTTATCCCCTAGCTTAAGGTCTCTTAAAGCAGGATTAGTCTTAGCGAAAAAGGACTTAGGGACAGTAATATCTCTAAGTTCTACTCTGGCTGCTTCCATTATTTTGGCATAGTTTGACTGCCCTTTAAAGATTCCGGGAGTTTCTTTGACATACCCCTCCCCGGTTGGGTTTCCGTAGTAACTAGGAGAAGCTATATCACTAAAGTTAAAAGAATCTTCTCTGGCTATGAGTGGTATAATTAACTCGTTTCCTACTAACTCAGCATCAGGAAGAGTAGCTGCCGTTTGAGCTATGTCTAAAATTTCCTTAGCGGTTACGCCAGTTTTCATTCTAACTCGTTGAGATTGTTCCGCCTGCGCGTGGAGTCTGGTGTAGTTGTCTACAGCTTCTTTTCTGTCTTTTTTATACTCCATAAGACCGAACATATTTAGAGGTTCAAAACCGAAAAATGACGGAGCTTGCTTTACAAAAAACAACTCACCAGCCGCCTTGCTAAGAGAAGAAAAAGCTTCAGACTTTCTGTCTCGCAAATCGTTACCTAACAACACCTCTCGTATCTTCTCGTTGGTCTCAAAAAGCTTTTCAGGGCTTCTCAGGTCTTTAATTTTACTTTCGAATTCAGGGTCAAGCCTTCGTCTTTCTGCTTTAATTGCTTTTAGTTCGTCTTCGCGTTGCTTTTCTATTATCTCTCTAATCTCAGGGATAGGAAGGAAAGGGTTTTGTTTGATTAACGCTTCAACTTTTTCTTTCCCAATAAAGCCGAAAGCGCCTTCTTGTGTAATTTCAGCTTTCCTACTCACTCTACCTTCTACGAAACTCTTAATGCCGCTTTTAAGCCTTTCATCATACTTCGATAGCTCAAGTTTTAAGAACTCTTTAGCGTCGTCTGAAGCGGGGTCGTAGCTCTCTTTAACCAAGTCTGGAAGAGATTCTCTAGCCTCTCTGTATTGAGTAAATAAACCGCCTGACATTCTGTCAAACAATGCCATTCTATACTCACTCAATCCCAAACCGCTTGTTACCGAGTCTCCAAGGAAATTTATTAAGAAAGCAGACTCAGGGGCTTGATTAACACCGTCAGCCTTATTTTCATCAAAATTCTTTTTAATATCAATAAACACCTCTTCAGCGAATTTCGGCTTTGAAAGGTCAACATCGTTCTTGGTGTTGCTTTTTATAAAAAGGTTCGCTTGTTCGTTTTTGTCTGCTATGACTGCTTCTGTTACAGAGTTAAGAGAAGCGTTAATCTCTTCTATTGAGGTGTCTTCGGGGAATAAATCAAACACTTCTTTTAGGGCGTCTGCTTGCTCTGGTAAGGTTTTATAATAAGCCTCTTTGCTTTTACCTGTAGCTGCTGCGCTGAATAGCGCTCTTATCTCTTTAGGGGTCTTCGTCCTAGTCAAACTATACGCAATATCTTTAAACTTATCCCTTGCTATAGTTTCGTTAAGGTCTTCTTTGTTCCTCTCCTCTGCCAAAAGCTTAGTTTCCGCTTCATCTAAATCAGATAACGAAGCCTCATAATACAAAGTCTCTTTTAATGTTCTACCGTCTCCGATAGGTAAGTCACTTAGCTGTTCTTGTAGAACATCAGCTAAGTTATCAATAGCCTCAGGGTCTCTTAGGTTTATGATGGAGTTTATAATTCCGTCTTTAGCTGTTAAGAAAGTCCTAAGCGTTCCCTCGTCAGCCTTAATTCTTAACTCTGCTAATTGCGATTCATCTAAGGTGTCGCTTGTTTTTGTTGTGTCAGCGATGCTGAATATTAACCTCTCACTTCCTATTGCTTTAGCTTTTTCTTTAGCGTTAGTAGCAAGTGATGCCATGTTCTTTTGGTTATACTTCGATGTGGCAATAAGAAAACCTTTTAACTCTTCAGAACCTTCCTCTAGGTTAGACATCTCAATAAAACTATTTTGAATGTCTGGGCCAATGGCGTCGGCTTGTTCAGTCGTGATATTCTCTTCGTTTATTGCGCTTAACTTTTTTGTTGCTTCACTTTTAAAATACTCATCGTAGGCGTTGAATAAACCCGCTCCCTTTCTTCTGTTAGCGTATATCTCCTTGAAAGTCTGCTGTTCTTTTTCCGTCCCTGTTTTCGCCGTTACAACAGCAGCTTTTCCTAAAGCTTTATCAGCTCCCTCTTCAGCTTTTTTAGCGTTTTCTGCTACCCCTATTTCAAAATTTACCTTCTGCTCCTCAGTCATTCCTTCGAACATGCTATCGAACTCTGCTACAATCTCCTGTTGTTTTAGCATGTCCAATCGTATGTTCTGCTGCTTGATTGTCTCGTTTGTGATTGACCCTCTGAGCTTAGAGTTCTCTAATTCTATAAGAGCCTTCTGCCCTGCGATTTCTTGAGTGGCTATCTTGCCTTCTAACGCTGCGCTCTGTAGGTCTAGTTGGTCCTTTTGGATTTGGTAGTCTGAGAACTCCTTTAGTAACCCACTAGCTGCTCCTAACGACTGAGCCAACCTACCCATACTAGTCTGAGAAGCAGGAAGAGGCTTGGTGACTCCTACGGCGTAGTCTCCTACCCCTTTAATGGTAGAGGCTACTGTGTAGTCGCGCTGGAATTCTTTTGCTTGCACTCTGCTGTCAGAGTTAAGCATAGCTGAAAGTGGGTTTTTCTTAGCTGCCATGTTATTGTGTTCCTCCTAAAATGTTATAAGTTTGAGTTCTTCTTTGAGCATCCATAATCTGAGTAGCTCCGCGAGCTGCTGCTGCACTTGTAGCGGCGTTAGCTGCGTTTTGACTTGCTATCTTAAGACCCTCACGGGCTGTGGAAGTCTGTAAGTCTATTAACGTCTCTTGTTTACCCATCATCGTATCAATGGTTTGCTGTTTCTTAAACCCAGTAATACCTCCCGCAATAGTTTGTCCCATGCCTAGAGCGGCTCCTAAATAGTTAGGTTTAGCTATAGGCTGGTTGATTTGAGCCATGCGGTTCACGTATGCGTTGCCGCCGCTTTCAAACCCAAGTCTGCGAGCCGTTGCGTTCATGTTCTCTTGTAGCGTTAGCGCAGCTTGATACTCTGCGTTCTTTCTTGCGTATTCAGCCACGGCCAGACCAACAGAGGTTCCAGAGACTCCAGATTCTTCAGCAGATGTAATTGTAGTTGCTACAGCTTCGGTTTCTTCGCGTCTCGCTTTCTGGCGCTCAAGAGTTGCTGTAGTTTCTTCGTCAGCTTGCCGTGCTCTCTGTGCTCTCTGTGCTAGCTGAAAGCGTTCCATCTCGCCTACAGAGGCTTGCAACTGAGATGCTTCTTGAGCCTTCGCCTGTTGGCGTTGCGCTCCTACGTTAGCAGCTTGAGAAGCCACTGACATAGCCATTGCTGTTAGTCCCATGTCACACATTGTTATTATCTACGGTTATATTAAATTTTCTTAAAAGCTCTCCCTGTATCTTTACGGGGTCACTGAGTTCTGCTCCACACCATTGTAACCAACGAAGACAAATAAGGTTGTCTGCGTGGATAACGTTTGAAACACTTCCATACATCTCAACTAAAGAGTTAACCCACTTTCTACAGTGTCTAAGGAAAGGCTTTGGGTTTCTTTCTAGTTCGTCAGTCCCTAGTAGCCAGATGTAAGCTTCGTCTCTTACGCCCGCCCCAAAGATAGCCATGACCTTTCCCGTGTTGGATAACACAGTGAAGACCACATCGCTCTCAGCTACGGAAATCTCAGCAGCTTTACTAGGGGTGTAGCCGAAACAGGAGACCTCAAGCTTGTCGATAGCCCTCATGTTAGCGATGAGTTCTTTGACGTGCTTATGTTTAGTTAAGACAATTAAATGTCCTTCTTTTGTCTTTTCTACTATGTTATCCATAACGGCGCGAACGTTGGTGAACGAACGATTCAAACTCTGCGCTCTGTAGGTTACAAGGAGCGGCTGTAGAGTTTTCTATAGAAATAGTAGTGTTATTAGGGTCTGAGAACACAGGGAACCTAAAGCTTCCTGAGTCTAGCGGTAGTGAACCTTCTGTGGTCCCTTGGATAATGGTAGCGTTGAACTCGCTAGTAAAGGTGTCCCTTAGGTAAGGGGTGACCTTAACCTCAAAGAACCCGGTGTCCTCGTAGAACAAGGTTCCGTTCTTAACGCGCATCTTACCGTTGGATTGAGTCTTTAGTTGTCCTGCGTTAGCTTTGAACAACAACTCAGAGAATACATACTTCATTGTGTATTTAAGTCCAACATAGAGCTTTTCTGACGAGCCTGTGAGTCCTCCTCCAACTAGGTTGTTAGCAAAGCTCACTCTCGTGGTGTCTCCCTCGGTTGCTTGAACTGTGTTCTGAATCTCTAGACCGTCCTTTGTGTAGACAGACAGAGTCTCTCCAGCAGCTAGGCGGTAAGGAACAACAAAGCTAGGCTCAGCTACGGTAGCGTTTAGCGTAACCGATACCCTTCTGTCTAGGTGAGTGTTGTAGCCTTCGGGGTCTCGGCGTTTGCTCTCCATCTGAATCTTGAGGAGAACGGTTTGAGATGAGCCTTCAAGAGCTTGAACGATAAACAACTCAGAATCAATAAACCCAACAGCCCGGACATCGCCTTGGCTCAGGTTAAACTTACCCCAAGAACTAACAACCTTCTCGTTACCTCTAAAGAAGTATCTGTAGACGTAGATGTCATTACCGTCAGCCACAGCCATCAGGTTCTCTGCGCTGCTACCTGTCATCGACTTGAGTCCTCCTTTTAGTGAGGTCCCTGTGTAGACGGCGTGTGGGATGTATTGAGGAACGTGAGCTGTTATCTCGTTAGCGTCGAATACGTCTGTGGATGAGTTAATGGTAAACTCTCGGATACCAGTGAAGTCACCACGCTTAAATGGGAAATAGATATAAGAACCAATAGCCACAGGCTCAACAGACTTGTTATAGTCGTATTCTGTGATTTGGTTTACAGAGACAGACTTAGGTGTCAGTAGTTGTCCTCCCTTGAGAACGAACTGACAGAAGTCAGAGAACAGCACTAGGTTGTCTTGGAATGCAACAGCAGCGCGTAGCTTTGTGACCTTGTCGGAAGACACGTTGACATCAATAGGGTCACTGTCCAACAAAGAGGTTACGGTAGTTCTGTAGAAGTTGTAGTTCTGGTTTTGTAGGTCAATGTCATAACTACCAAACTTAACCTCACTCATGGACACAGAAGACTCAGAGAGGAAACCCAAGCGCCCTTTGAACTGGAACACTCCGTTAATCGTAGAACCGACAAAAGAAGGGTCAGGGTTTGTGTCAGCGTCCCCGGTGGATAACTTATCGAGAGGCATGTGACCTAGCTCAAAGGTATCTAATCCGGTGCTCTTAAGAAGCAGCGGCATGGTATTAACGTCAATGCGGTTGTTGATGGCACCACCGCTAGTCTCATACCAACTACCCTCACCTGAACGGCTGTCTGGGGTGTCGGCTTTGTAGCCGTTTAACCTGAACTGAACATACCTGTCGTCTTCTCCAGCCTCTTGGTCTCCTTGAATGAAAATCTTAAAGTTGTGCGGAGCAACTGTCGGTAGGTCAGTAATGTTTGGAACACTCTTGTGAGCAACTCCAATACCGTCTCCCGCAATAGAATCCTCAACCGTAATGGTGAAGTCTTTGGTCGAGCTGATGACCCCCAAGGAGTCTGACTCAAGAGACGTGGTAAACGTGGTGTCAGAAGCCAGAGAGGGAAACTCGCTGTAATTAGGGTTGTTTATAGGAAGTCCGCCTGTTTTTACATCACCCGCTGAACCTATGTGAGGAACGCTGCCGTTTATAAAAGACTGAGGAGGGACTATGTTTAAAGGTTTGTCGTAGTATATTTCTGGAGGATTAGAAACAAAGGGAGGACTAGTTGGTCTTGTTTTTATATCAAATAAAGAGCCTTCAAAAAGGTTACCTAAGATAAACTCAGTTCTAGCTTCTCTTGGGCGGTTAAAAAGTGTATCGCCGTTTAGGCTCTGAGAACTTCCTGAGTAAACCCAGTTGGTGTAGGTCTCTGTTTCTGTCTTAACGGTGACTCCGTATTTACGGTCGTAGTCTCCTTGCTTAATAAACACCAAAGCATCGTCGCTTAGAGGTGCGCTAGTGGTGGTGTCCTTAGCTACCGTCTTCTTAGTGTTCAACACATACGTAACATCCCCGGTGGTATACATCTTAATGTCATCAGCCGGGAGTGTCTCTACATTAGGACTGCTTCCTACGAGACCGTTAAGGTAGTTCCTTTCGTCTAGCTCAAGGTCAGCGTTGGGTGCGTTAGTTACTGTGTATTCGATTACACTCTGAGATTCTTTTGAGTCACTACCGTAGAGTTTAATATTCCCTCCGCTTATCTTAACTTGTTTTTGGTTAGTGTCGGAAGCAACAGATAACACAGCATAAGAAGTAGTTCCTTTGCTGGGTCCCTCTAGTATACGAGCGGTCCCTAGTCTTGCAGCGTCAGTAGAAGCAACAGTAACTGGACACTTCTGGGTCAGCGTAGCAATTACGTATGTTCCAAATTCTTCTACTGAATCAACAACACCTAAGTATCGTTCAGTGATAGTAGCCTGTGTTCCTGTCTCAAGGTTAAACGCAGAGATAGAATGCTGAGTGCTTTCTATGGTTGTGCTGTCCTTGCTGTTAACTACAACAACATACCTCTCATCATTGTCCCTCTCAATGAAGTGAACCTTAGACGCTTGGTTAAGCGCAGAGTTATCACTGATGCGAGCAACGAACTCACTTGAGGGGCGCTTCTGAAGACCATCCACAACACTGGGTAGAGCGTTTAGCTGTTCCTCGCATTGACCTGAGAAGCGAACAGCGTCAGGTTGCTGAGAAACCCCTTGGATGAGGTTAGTTACAGAAGTGTTAATTAAGGGCATTAGTAGATGTTGTAGTTGCGATGAACACCGATACGGCGATAGACATCCTCACTGTCGAAGATGGTGCGGTCAGAAGATTGAGAGTCAAGCTCAAGAAGACGAGCGCGAGCTTGCATTTCGTCTAGAGCGATTAGTGATTGCAGCTCGGTGCTGCCTACCATGCGGCCTTGGAAGAGCCTAGAAGCGCGTAGTGTAATGTAACGTCGAGCAACCTCTGCGAGGTCGTCCCAGTCTAGCTGAACGGTGAGGTCACACTTGATTGTCTCAGTGAATACATCAGTGCGGTCTTTGCGGTTATACAAATACAAACCCCTCTGAACGACATCATTTCGAGTGTCGGTAGCGTCTACGAATAGCGTATTGTCGGGGAGCTTAAGTTTACCAGAAACTTCTTTTACGGGTTCGTAGTCAGTTATGGTATTAAAGTGCCACTCTTCGGTTTGCACTTCTTTTGAAACTTCACGTAGAACAACTAAAGCGGTGCTAGCTGAGATTGGAAGTGCTGCTTCATTTGAAATTGAGTTTATGGGTGCTTCACCAATATGCCCAAGCATTTGGTTTACGCTTTCTAGTTCTGTAGTGAGAGCCATTTGATTATTTAGAGTTAGCAACGCCAGCGTTTAAGAGCCAACGCCTTTCTTGTAGGACGACCCTTTTTGTCTTTCATGGGTCCTTTAACGCCTGACATGCGAGCGCAAAACGAACGCTTACGAGCTGCTCGTTTTCCTTTAGGTTTTTTCTCCGTTACCGGAGCTTTGAGTTTAGAGCCAGTCTTACGATTATAGTAGTCTCGTCCCTTTTTGTTGAGACCACCTTTCTTAGACTTATGTTTGATTCGTAGGTTAGCTCTTTTCTTCATAAGAAAAAAAAGGGCCTCCAAAGATTACTCTAAGGAGACCCCTAATAGGTTAGTTGTTTAGGCAATAACACTCACAGCAGCTTCTGGGCGAAGAATACCATGACCCATTGCATACTTAGCAAGCATGAGGGTGGACTGCTTAGCCATTGAATACTCAGATTCAACAGCAAGGTCCATGAGCTTAACAGTTCCGATAGCTGACTTGTGACCAGCAACGAGCTTAAGGGTGTTAAGACCAGCATCGAGGTAACCTTTACCAGCCGAGCCGCCATCAGCGTCATCGAACGGGTTGTTGTTAGCATTCACGTCATTACCAGCAACGTCATTGCTAACGATTCCGCCTGCGGCAAGTAGGTTATTAGAGGTTTTAATGCTAATACCAGAAAGCTTCAAAATAGAGCCAGAAGCAATGCTACCTTCGCCACCGAAGTCGCGATTGATTGCATTACTGTCAGAACCCGCAAGCAAGTAATACTGCTCAGGAGCTAGAATAGCAAAGCGGTCCTCAGATGGGATGTCTTGCTCATCCAACTTCTGTGCAATAATACGAAACAACGCAATAAGGTTAACAGCGGTATCAACGTTAGCGGGCATTCCAGTAGACCCCAAGTCAATTACGATGCCTTGAGATGCGTCTGGGTTAGCGCGGTCTGCATGGTTAACCTGAGAAGCCGCCACGAGAGTTTTCATGGTTGCTTCGTCGAAACGTTTAGCAAGCGCACGTCCCAGCTCGGTGCTATACGCAGAGCGCACATCGTAGTGATTTTTTAGTTCATCGATGTTAGCAATCGAAGTAGCTGCTACAAGAACATCGTCAATGTTGATGACACGCTCTTTGTGCTTAATCTGAGAAGCATAGGTAGAACCAGCTTCAAAGATGTCAGCTCCGGGAGTGTGATACTTCGCAGTAGCTTTACCCATAGTTGGGAACTGCGCCGACTTACCGCTCGAAATAGTGCGAACAGTATGTAATTCCTTCATAACATTCGCTTCTTCGAACGTTGTAAGAACTTCGTTTGAGAACACTTTGAGGAACAAAGCGTTTACATCGCCAGTTAGGTTGGATTGACCTAAGCGTGACGGAATAATTGAGCCATTAGCCATAATAGTTTAATAGTTTAAGTTTAGTTTTTTTTTGGTTCTTCGTTAGTTACGGTTTCGTTCACTCGGTAGCGTTATCCTTTCGGGCGCTTCGGTTACTAGTTAACTTTCCCAACTAGAAATTCTTCAATGCCGTTAGCGTAACTAGACGCTAACAGTCTGTAGTCAGAGAACAACTCACAGTCTTGTCTGTTGTCTCCGAAAAATGGTTCACATAAAACAGTAGGAATGTAGTCGTTTTCAGCAAACAACAAACCACGGTCTCCTTTGTTGAGACCTTTGGTTCTTCTGTCTATCGTGTCAAAATCTTTTAATACTGAGAACTGTAGTTCTTCAGCTAGCCTTTTGCTTTCGCTGTTTGGGCTATTGTAAAGCATAGAGCATCCTTTGGCTCTGCCTGTGTAAGCGTTAAAGTGAAGCTCAAGGGCTAAGTTAGCGCCGTCTTCTTTTAGCTTATCTTTTATGAAAACCATAGCCTCACGGTAAGTCTTTCCCTCATAAGAAGAATGCACCTTACTGTCTATGCCTCGGTAGGTAAGCTCTTTTTTAAGGGCTTTGGCTACTTTGCTGTTGTATTTCCACTCGCTGTCTCCTTTTATGTTAACAGCCCCTTTGTCTCCTCTACGAGAATGACCAACACAGATAGCTACTAGCTCATCGTGCTTCAAGCTCGGAGGCGTATCGGAGGAGGTCTCCAATGGTTTCTCTTTCGTCAGCAGAGAAAGAATGCGCTTCAAGACGTTCAATAAAAACTGGAATTTCACTTTTCTTTATCACCGCGCACCCATTCATCAATACGGTCGTCCATACGAGAGCGGCGGCGGCTTTTATAATGTTTGGTATATTCGTCACGAATCTCAAAAAACATGTCAGCAAGCTTAGGGAAGTGAAAGAGAAGGGAGACGATTAGCTTAATCACTTCTTAGCCTTCTTCTTAATAGAGAGACCAGACTTCTTAGCTGCTTTCTTAGCTGCTTTCTTTCCAGCAGGAGTGTATGGGTATTTTTTTTTTCCAACTTTAGGCATGGGATTACTTGTTAATGATTTAGCTTTTGTCCTTGGCGTTACCGATATTAAGGGCAAGCCAGTCAACAATCTTGTAGAGCTTAGCAGCCCAACCGTCATCAGTAGGGGTGGGTGTAAGAGCTGCAATAGCTGAAGCTGCTGCAACAATAGCGGTGAGGGTGCTAATGAGGGTGTCTTTGTTGTCAATTAGGTAATTAATAATATTCATGTTTTATATCGTGGTTGATATTGCAAGACGGCGCTCAACTTCGTTGCGATACGCAGGGTCAACCTCGTAACGCTTTTTGCCTCTAGCGTCTCTTTCAGACATTGCTGCTAATACTTGAGCGCGACTTTCGAAAGCTGATTCTCCAGAACCTTTAGTTCCTCCTTGAATAAAAGAAGAAGGACTAACACCATTAGACGCTTCATACTTAGTCTTAAGCCAGTCTAGAGCTAGCGAGGCTTGCTCATCAGTTCCTGTTTCAAGTGCTTTGTTGTATGCGTCGAGTTGGTTTTCGCTAAGAGCTTCAGAGGCCCACTCAGAGATTTGTTCGTAAGCCTCACGGCCTCCGATTTCACTCAACAACTCAGCCTCTCCAGAAGCCTGTAGTGCTTGTTGTCCTTCGATGTATGAATCAACTAGGTTACGATTAAGGCCGCTAGCCTCAAGAGATTTATAGGTGTCTTCGCTTAGTTGTCCCTGTTCTGAGAACTCATCAGAGGCAGCAATGATTGCCGTAGTCTGAGAGTCTTCCTCTGTAGAGTCTGGAACCTCACTGGGGGGGAGGTCCTCTTGTTGTTGTTGAGTCTCCTCGTTAGAGCCTAACTTACCTTCAAGGTTGTTGTAGGCGTTTGCTAAGTCCTCTGGTGTTTTGAACTTATCAGGAAGCCACTCTGGACGTTCTTCAGTCTGAGTCTCCTGTTCTTGAATAGCGGCTGCTTCCTCTTCTAGAGAGATTTGCTCGCTTTCTGTTTTATCGTTAATGATGTGGGTGTCAGCCATTTTTTCTATTGTTGTTGTTGAGGTGCCTCTTGCTCAACCATTGCGGCTTCGTTCGAGACAGATTCTTTAGCGATGTTGCCTAAGGCTGCTACGCCCTGAGGCGCTGCTTTCTCTGCCATTGACATCATCTGAGCTTGTTGCGATTCTTGTTGAATTTCTTCTTGCGTCTTAATGAGACCTCTGGTCTTAATTCCAAGACTAGTAGCTCTACGTTTGAAGTATTCTTCAACATTAACAAACTGACCGATAGCTTGTGGTCCCACCACTTGTGCAGCTCCAGCCAAGAACAAATCTAATTTTTGTAGGTCGTTTCCTCTGCCAAGAGCTTCTACTCCCGTAATGATAACAGGCTTAACCAAGTCTTTCGGAAGGTTAGGCATGCGCTTCTTTTTGGCCATGATGTCCATGACCCGGTTGACCATAGGAAGCTGAAGTTCGTTACTAAGGAGGGAGTAGAGTCCACCTAACGCAGACTCAAGCTCTAGGGTGAGCATTCTAATCTCTTCTGCTGTAACACGCTCAGCTTGCCTGACAACTCCTGAGGTAAGCAGGAAGGCTTGCCCAAGTCGCTCTTTGATGCTGTCAGCGGTTTGCGCTGCGATACTGAAGTCTGCTGCCTTGTTAAGCTGCAACACAGAAACATCGTTGGTGTTTCCTTGGGTGATTGCACCGTTAGGGCTTTCAGCGAGAGTCTTAGCTCGTGTGGTTCCGTTAGGATTAACTAGGAACAACACTTTAGCAGCCGCTGCTGAACCTTCAACAATAGCTTGGGTGAGAGTCTCTAGGCTGATTAAATCACCAAGATACTCTTCTACATATCCCCTACCATAATCTTCCCCGTCAATCTTAGAGAAACGAAGAGGGATATACGGTAGTTTTTCTTTACTAAAGGTTCCCACAGAGCCTTCTACAAGAGTTCCTTTGACCTCTTGCCTGACTGTCCACTTCTTGCCCTGTAGTTCAACACAGGTAAACAGGTCACAGTTACGACCTAAGGTGTCACCGTCGATAAGCCCGGCGGCTTCCTTTACGTTATCGGGAAGTGTATTGTAGTCGAGAGTCTCTTTTGTGATAATCTTAAAAGGATTACCCATAGGGTCACGCTTGATAACAAAACGGTCCAAATGGAACACACGCATACCACCCTCCTCCGGGATGTAACACAGTGCATTACCAGTGATGATTAAGTGCTTGAGAAGCTCGTGAACGCCTACACGGTAGGACTGTTTACTAATCTCCTCCATGACCGACTCCTCAACACGTTGAAGAGCGATTTCCATTTCTGAGATAATCTCTTGGGTTGCGCCTTCTTGACGCAGTTTGGGTTCGTCAAAGTTAAGACGGAAAAACGGGGCATTGGGAGCCAATAAGGCTAGTAGTAACTTGGATGCTAAATTGTTGACCCCTCTTGCTCCAATGCCCTGAAAGGGTGTTTCTAAACGTGAATGAGAATTATGTCCATCTTCCGGCATAACATACGGAAGAGTAAGCTTAGAGGCTTGACGCGCTCTGTCTAGGAAAGAATGCCTCTCGCTTTCTAAGGCGATGTATTGAGACTCGATTGAAGTTCCGTTCATTAAAGTGTTTCTTCTGCTTCAGGTTTAAGTGCTAAAAATTCTAGTTGAGTAAGCTCCTCGACGCCGTCAGTTTCCTCAAGCATTAGGTCATCGTTCTCGGTAAACCGCCAACAGTCAATAGCAATAAGTCGCCCTGAGTCGTCCGTGGCTTCTGCAAGGTTAGCAACAGGTGGAAGTCCGGTAAGCGTAGTGCCTTGTTTGTTAGGATAGCCACGGTCAGAGTCTACGGCTGCAACAAGTCCTGTGTAGACATCAGGTTGCACTACGTAATAACGAAACCCAGTGTCAGCGCGGGATTGCTCAATGTCTGTAAGTGGTTCTTGGTCTTCCATTAGTCAGGTAGTTCTAGTTCATCAAGAAGCTCTAGGTCTTCTTCGACAGGTGGCTCCCAGCGTAGTCGTTGTAGGTAGGTCTCAAGGTTGATTTCCTCAATACCCTCTAGGTCAAAATCGTCTGATTCCAGTATACCACTGCGCTTAACACAATAGAGTCGGTCACTAGATGTCTCAGGGTCTAAGAAAGTGTTATCCCACAGTGCCAACCACCGTTCAGTTCCGTTGTCGTCTGGGAGTGACCTTGCGGTGTTACCAGCGGCTGTCAAGGTGTCATAAGATGCTTCGTTGCTGAACCTAAAGAACCTGTGAGTTTCGTCTGTCATTACTTAAAGTGTTACGTTGTTAACAATAATGCTCCAGCCCTTGGCCTTGAGTGAAGCAAGTGTAGAATATGCTGGTGTTCCAGTGGCTGTGTTGTAGTCGATGTCTATGGCAGCGTCACCCAAAGCAGTGCCACCAGATGCTCCGTTAGTCGTTGCGTATTTGCCGGATGCGTCGATGGATGTTAAGATGTTCTCAACCGATTGTGCGGTGAGTGCCGTGCAGCCGTCCCATGTAAGATTGAAGACTCCGCTTGTAATGCTTGATGGATTCCAGTTGGCAAAGACGTTTGCCGAGAAATCTGTTAAAGATGTATTGTTTTGCCACGCCCTGTCAACCCTTCCAACCACTGGCATTGCTGTGGTAAACGAAAGTAATCCGCTGTTGGTCCATCCAATCCGAGCGTCGGTCACAGAAGATAAATCGCTTGTAAAAATTGTAAGTGACGTGCAGCCGTTCCATGCTTGAAGAACTTTAATTGCTGTTGGCAACGGAGTGCTAAACGAAGTGAGTCCACTAGACTCCCATGCGCTCGTAAAGTTTACATTGCTTGCGCTTGTGCCGAGCTTTGCGCCAGCCGGAAATGACGTTAGGGAATCTGTGGATTTCCATGACGCCGTAAAGTTGCTGCAAAGTGGGGCTTGAATTGCAGGGAAAGACCTTACGTCAGTATTTTCCCAC